>Ga0209653_1002329_pt1 | contig 13934 bp, 8 predicted proteins | sample SaaInl6LU_22_DNA_FD_184644 | JGI IMG/M metagenome (GOLD analysis project Ga0209653, IMG submission 184644) | Marine microbial communities from expanding oxygen minimum zones in the Saanich Inlet - ESP_116LU_22_DNA (SPAdes) (version 2) | ecosystem: Environmental > Aquatic > Marine > Intertidal... | reverse complement strand
ATATAAAGTAAAAGCAGGTTCAAAGGCAAGAAAAGGGGTGAAAAGCATTCAACAAGTAAAATTTGATTTCTTTTATCCAAGAGGTCTCACAAGAACAGATGCGAGTACAAATCCTAGATACCAAAGTATAAGACATACACTTTATATTATTGGTTTTGAATATCAGAGATACCTTACACCAAATAGTTTTGTTTATACACATGTAGACACCATGTATAAAGGCTTAACTGCTGGATTTATGGACTTGTTTTTTGGAATTGGAACAAATGTTATCAATACACAATATGTTAATTTTTTTGCTAAAGCAGGAATTGGAGCCGCAGGAGGAAGAATCTTTCCAGAAAATGGATTAACCATGTATCCGAGCATTGGAGCTAGTGTCAAATTATCCAAAAGTTTTGGAGTTAGTGCACATACGGGATATCACAGGTCTATTGGAGGTACTTTTGAAGCAATTACTTCTGGTTTTAGTTTAAAATACTTTGGATTAAGTGGCGGAAATACTGATCCTTTCAATAACAAAAAATTCAAAGAAATTGTTACGAAAGGAATTGGAATTTCCTTACAAGATCAATATTATAAGGATGTATCAAAATTTGGCATTCCAAATAGTGATTTAAAATTAGTTGCCATAAAAGTATTTTATGATTTATCTAAACGCCTCTTCATTTCTGGTGAGGCTTCATTCGCTTATCTAGGAGAATCTGGTGGTTATGCACATGGTGTTTTTGGTTTAGGAATTAGAACAAATAAATTTTTTAATAACAACGTTTCTTTATATGCTGAAGCTGCTGCAGGAGTCGCTGGTGGTGGTCGAGTAGATTCAGGTGAAGGCGTTTTAGTAAGACCCACGGCTGGCATCAATTACCACGTTAATAATAATTTTTCTTTCAATATTTCTGGGGGTCAAATGTGGTCTCCTTTTGGGAATGTAAATTCACTAAATGCAAATTTTGGATTTACTTATAATATGGCTTTTTTAAGTGCAAAAAAATAATATAAATATAGAATTAGTAATACAATGAACAACGGATTATACGCAAAATTCACAACACCTAAAGGTGAAATTTTAGTACAGTTAGAACACGAAAAAACACCAGGAACGGTGGGTAATTTTGTAGCCTTAACAGAAGGGAATTTAGAAAATAGTGCAAAACAACAAGGAACACCTTATTATGATGGATTAAAATTCCATAGGGTAATTCCTGATTTTATGATACAAGGAGGCTGCCCACAAGGAACAGGTACAGGAAGTCCTGGTTATCAGTTTGATGATGAGTTTCATCCGGAATTAAAACATGATAAACCAGGGGTTTTGTCTATGGCAAACTCTGGTCCTGCTACCAATGGAAGTCAATTTTTTATTACACATATTGAAACTCCTTGGTTGGATAACAAACATACTGTTTTTGGGCATGTTGTTGAAGGACAAGCTGTAGTTGATGCAGTAGCTCAAGGTGATGATATGAAAATAGAAATTTTAAGAGTGGGTGACGAAGCGCAAAGCTTTAATGCTGTTGAAGCTTTTAGAACTTTTGAGGGTGCTAGAGAAAAAAGAGAAGCAGAAGAGAAAGCAAAGCATAAAGAATTATTAGATAAAGTAGCAGCTGGTTACAACGAAACAGATAGTGGTTTACGCTATAAAATTCTTCAAGAAGGCAATGGAAAAAAAGCTACTAAAGGAGCTACTGTTTCTGTACATTATAAAGGGCAATTGTTAGATGGAACTATTTTTGATTCTTCATATAAGAGAAAACAACCAATTGATTTTGCTATTGGTGTTGGTCAAGTTATTCCTGGTTGGGATGAAGGAATTCAATTGCTAAAAGTTGGCGATAAAGCAAGACTAGTCATTCCATCTAATTTAGCATATGGAAGTTCTGGAGCTGGAGGAGTGATACCTCCTGATGCGACACTTATTTTTGATGTTGAATTAATGGACGTCAAATAACAAAATAAAACTTAACATATTTAAAAGCTAGCAATTATAAATTGCTAGCCTTTTTTATTCAATCTATCTTTCTATTATTATAATAGTCATTTAACCCGTTGTGCATTATAAATTAAAAGAAAAAAGTTATTCATCTTACTGAAAATCAGTAAATTGATTTAACCACAAATCACTAACAATGAATAACTTAAATGCAAATTACGAAAGAATATTGGAAGTATTAAGTAAAATATCAAAAGAGCAACTTTTAAGCTATCAAAAGCGTCAACCAAAGCTTAGCAAATTAGAACTTATTAGTTTGAGTTTAGCCGCAGAATTTATGGGGCTAGATAGTGAAAATGACTTATTTAGAAAACTTCCAGAAAACATATCGATAAAAATAGAACGTAGTATATATAATAAAAGACGAAAACTAGCAAATAACCTAAATAATATTTGATTAAAATTAGCATCACATTTTAATGAATTTTAAAATTATTTTGTTGTAGATAGCATGCCTTGAGAAGTTTGTAAGCTGTCAAGAAATTCACGCTCAAAAATCTGTAAATAATATACTTATGTGTTTCCAGACAAAGGCTTTTGTGCTGCGCAAAACTCTAATTATTATGGTTATAAATTACATGCGGTGTGCTCTGTAAATGGTGTTTTTCAAAGTATAGATTTTAGTCAAGCTTCTGTACATGATATCAATTATCTCAAAGATATTAAGATGCAAATAAGTGATTCTACCTTAATTGATGATAGAGGTTATTTGTCAGCTAAAATTCAACTCAACTTGTTTGAAACTTGAAATATAAAACTAAATACACCTATAAGAAACAATCAAAAGGATTACAAAAAACAACTTTATGTATTTAGAAAGAAGAGAAAAAGAATAGAAACATTATTCTCACAATTATGCGACCAATTTATGATAAAACATAATTACGCTAAGATTTTTAAAGGGTTTAAAACGAGGATAATATCTAAAATAACAGCACTAACAAGGGTTCAGTAGATCAATAAATTTATATTTAATAGCAAAATTAATAATATTAAAATCAGCATTATTTAAAATACACAACAGGTTAATTTATTATAATTGAATCTAAAGATACTTTTATATCATAAAAATTGACGTAAAAAACTATAATAAAGTGTTGCAAAATAGAAGAATTTATTTGCTACGGTTAAGCCTTATAGGAGCAAGAACGTTAGATGTAAGCTTCTCTAAGAATTGGACATTTTTAAATTTGACTTTACTAATTTTAAATTCAAACTGTCACAATGAGCAATAGTAAATTTAGCGAGATTAAAATAATCAAGGCTTTCAAGAAAAATCAATAAGCTAGAACAGTAGGAAATATATCAAGAGAATTAGATATAGATAAAAGCACCTTTTATTACTAGCGCAAGAAATATGGTGATATGGTACAGCAGAAGCTTAAGTGTCTAAAAACCTTGAAATAAAGAATAACAAACTTAAATAGATGGATGCAAATGTTAGTTCAGACAATAAAACGCTAAAAGAGATATTGTAAAGAAAGTTCTAAAGCCTCCCGACATGTAAGTTCGCATAAAACACCTTGTCAAAGAGTTTACCGTATCTATTTTACATACCTATGAGTTATAGGTTTAAGTAGGTCAATGTGGTACTTTCAGAGCAAGAAAGATGGCGAAAAAGTGATTGATAAGCATACAGAAGTAGCAGAATATTATCACTAATGAATATTATCATAAAACTAGTAGTGAAGGCTTAAAATGGAATAGGAAACGTGTATTAGGAATATATCACTAGATAAAAATAATTTTAGAATAACACATAAAAAGCGTTTAGTAAACGTGTAAAACAACCTTTAGAAGTCCCTTAAGCACTTAATGAATGTGCGTATAGATTTTATGAGTAATGCTCTTACTGACCTTAGAAAGCTAGGAGATTTTAAAATTATAGACAACTGTAATGGGGAAGCCTAAGTATTCACAAAGCTTTTGAATATCTCTTCTAATAATGAAGATGTAGCTTTTTATATCAATAGGTTTAAATACAAGAAAAATTGAACCAAGTTTTGATCTAAAAAGTTATGGCTTTAAAACCTTAACCAAACTTTTTCAAAATATAGATAAGTTTGAATTAATGAAAAAAGAAACTGGTAGTTCTAATCGATAAATATTAAAAGTGAAATAGTTTTTAAAAGCACACCAAAAACAAAATACTCTTTAATGAATTTCGTAAGTTTTTATTTTAATTACAAACAAAATTTAGGCAAAGTATAAGATTATCTTATTATTAATTTTGATCTATTTTTTTTATTAATATATAGAATATATATACCTGAAGTTAAACTATTAATATTTAATTCAACCTTTTCTTTATTATCAATATTAATATTTATTACTTTTTTACCTAAAAGAGAATAAATTTCCACTTTTGTAATCATATTCCCTTTAATAAAAAGAGTTTCAATATTTCCTATTGGATTAGGATAAATTGTAAAATTATCAGAAATAACATCATCAACACTTAAACCTGGAGAATTAGGTATATTAGGACTTCCAAAATCATTGTTACAATCCCACGCGGTAGAAAGATTATTGTCTAAATCAGACGATATTAATTCTAAAGTAGGTCCTTTTCCGTCTGCGCAAGCTGCCCATTCTAAATTAGAATCATAATCAACCTGATCTTGTAAAACTTCATTTTGATTGAACAAACGAACAGAATCATTCTTTCCAAAACCAAAATCAAACTCACCAATGTAATTTGTTATTCCTGGAAAAGCAGCTTTAAATTTGTTTTCGTTTCTAATCAAAACTAAATATCCATTCGCTTTAATAATTGTTTCATCAGGAAAGTTAAATAAATTATCGTTTTTGTTGTCTTTTAAAATCCAATTAGAAACATTAATTGCAACATTATTAGGGTTGTACAATTCTATCCAATCATCAGCATCAACTTTATCACCAGATTTATAATTGATTTCATTAATAACTATATTTTTAATCTGTGATATTTTAAAATTGGGAGTTACAGATTCGTTACTTTTTAAGTTTATTTCAATTGTTTTAGAAGTAGAAGTACTTGAACCACTCCAATGCGAAAATTCAAAGCCTTCTTTTGCAATAGCTGTTAATTTTACTGGAACTGTTTCATAATAATCTCCTTTCCAAACACTTTGCTCAATATTCAAATTATTATTTATTTCCACAAAGCCTTTCGAAGTATTAGTATTTTTAATTGTTAATTGGTGATAATTCGGTAAATTAAACTCTGAAAGAATATGATCTTTTGCAAGCCCATGTCTTTTTTCTGCAAAAGTCTTCATTCTATTTACATTATTTTGAGCGTTAACAGGATTAGAGTCCCAACGTATATAATGAGCATCAATCTCTGGCTTAACCTTTTCAAAAACTGTATCTAAATGATCTTTTATATTTTGTGGTAGAAACCGTGAATTCAATTCATCTGCATATCTATTAATAAATTTATTTTTAAAACCAGTATTAGTTAATAGACTACTCAATAATAATGTAGCCCATTCTGGATTAAAATGTCTATAAATAATTGAACCTGTAGCGTGACTAATACCATTTGTTTTTACTCGACCTAGACTATATCCTAAGTCAGTATCGTATAAAATCCAACGCCATTTTCCTTTAGGGTGTTTCCAAAATCGAATGTTATTTCCGGGCCAATCTATATTTCCAAAATAAGCCTGAGAGATCTGATAAATTGCATAATTATCCAAATCAACTCGTTCCTTTACATATTCAAAATTTGCCTCATTAGATAAATCTGTAGAAGACACATAACTAATTAGTTGGTTGTATTCAGCATTAGAACCATGTTTTATTTGAGCATTTCTTTCTAGCAAATCAATATCATCTTCAACTATATCATGTTTCGAAGCCAAAAAATGTTCATTAATTTTTTCACGCAAATTATACATTCCCCAATATTGTCCATTTAAATAAGTCGCTATAGGATTAAATGCTTGAATATCTAATCCAGATCCTTTCATTAAAGAAGTTAAAGCAGCATCTTTTATAGATGTACCCAACCAATCATTTCCAGAATTTCTGATAACTAATCCTTGAAATTCATCATAATCTAAAGTTTCAAAAAATGGATATTTAATTTCTGACGTTCCATATTGACCACGAGCAAAAATAGAAAATGGTCTTTGGTCTCTAATTCTACTTCTTCCACCAAAAATTTTAACACCTGCGTTAAATTCTACTTCTATTTTTTTGGTGTCTTTGTCATAGAACGAAAAATGAATTGGGCGTTCCCAATCTTCCCAAAAATTAGCTCCTTTATAAGGAATATTAGACTCAAAATTATCTCCGTAAACATAAATACCTGTATCATTATCAAACAAATTATCTGGTGCTGTTACTAAAAATATCACATCTATTTCATGATTTGCATTAAAAACATAAGTCTTACTTTGTGAAAATGACTGAATATAATTTGTATCAAACAATCTTGCTCTAACTACTTTGTTCTCAGAAATCTCAATTGGTGAGGTATATAAACTAGATGTTTCCGTCGGTTCTGTTGCATCTGTAGTATATCTAATTTCTTGAGTTCCTCTATTTCCAGAAAGCTCTAAATTAACTGAAGATTCAGTAATTAGACCTCCATCGTTTGAAAAGACAATATCTCCTTTTAAAACTCCTAAATATTCATTATTAGAATTTACTTTACTCGGTGTTGATTGAGTGAAATAAACAACATCATTTGTTGATGTTGAAATACCGAGAGAAACATTGGGTTTTAATTCCTCTACCAAAACCTTATCTACAATATTTTGATTTGAATCACTTAAAATAATAGTTTCTGACTTAGAAGAAATTTTAAAATTAGTATGGAAATTGTTATTTGAAAATTTCAAAATTTCTGGAGGTGAAACTCCTAAAGTTGAATTTTCAGAAAATATAGCTGTTAAAAACGGAATTAAAGTTAAGTCAGAAGAAGATTGGCTTCTATTGTGTACTTGAAAGGTTAATATATTTTCACCTTCTATAAGTATTGAATCTATATTATCTAGAAGAAATCTGTCAGGAGATTCTCCTTTATGTATTTTTGCTTCATGACTAGTTACAGCAATAGCGTCAAAATTTGGCGGTGATCCATTAACATTGGCTCTAGCTACTTCTTTACCATTAATAAAAGCGATAAAAGCATCATCATAATCTATATCTAAAATTAAACTTGTTAAATGTTCTAAATTAGAAATTGTAAAACTTACTCTAGTAAATATAGAGGTATTTCCTGTAGCTATTTTTGTTGCATCATCGTCATCACCAAACCCAAAACCTGAAGGCCCAGTACTCCAATTTGAATCATCAAAATCTTTAATCCTCCAATTTTCAGTTAATTCTTCCGTTGGCACTAAATAACGAAATATATCTCCTTGTTTAATTAAAGTTCTTGCATGAGAAATATTTTTTTTGTCCTTGTCTGATGCCCAAACCAATAAATATTCATCTGGTTTTAACGTAATGTCAGGAAATTGCCAATCATGTAATTTATCGGGATCATCAGTTAATCCCCAATTTAAAAGTGATATTGCTGTAGTTCCATAATTATGAAGTTCAATCCAATCTGGTGTATCTCCATCTTCATCTAAATACTCAGAGTTTGAAGAAACTACTTCATTAATTCGAATATCTTGAGCTATCAATGAAAAATTAGTTACAAAAAATATAAAAAGTAAAAACTTAAAATTGATAATACACATTAGGAGCTAGATAATTCGCAAAATACTAAAATAAAATCGATTTTCTATACTGTATAGAACTGAATATTATTAAATTAAAAAGCAACATCATCAATTTCGATACTTAAAAATAAAAAGTGTTTTTTAATCTTTATTAAATTAAAAAACATAAAAAAAACCTGTTAATTCAAAAAACAACAGGCTTTAAAAATTATATAAATATTTTTTGACTATATATTTTCTACCAACCAATCTCCAACTTCAGAAGTTCCATAAGCTTTACCTCCATCTGCTAAATCTTCGGTAACTATACCTTCATTTAATGCTTTGTTTACAGCATCTCTAATTGCTTTACCTTCTTCTTGTAAACCAAAGTTTTCGAACATCATTGCTGCAGATAACACAGTAGCCATTGGATTTGCAATATTTTTACCTGCTGCTTGTGGATAAGAACCATGAATTGGTTCAAATAAAGCAATGTCTGCACCTAAAGAAGCACTTGGCATTAATCCCATAGATCCAGAAATAACAGAAGCCTCATCTGTTAAAATATCTCCGAACAAGTTTTCTGTAATTAAAACGTCATAACTATTTGGCCATTGTACCAAACGCATTGCAACAGCATCTACAAATTCATAAGAAACCTCAACCTCTGGGTAATCTTTTTCCATTCCTTGAACAGTTTCTCTCCACAAACGAGATGTTTCTAAAACATTGGCTTTATCTACACAACATAATTTTTTACTACGAGTCATTGCCAATTCAAAACCTTTTTTTGCCAATCTTTTTACCTCTTCTCGAGTGTATACACAGTTGTCAAAAGCTGTTTCTCCTCCTTCTTTTCTTCCCTTTTCTCCAAAGTAAATTCCTCCAGTTAACTCTCGTAAAAAAACCAAATCAGTTCCTTCAATTCTTTCCTTTTTTAACGGAGATTTATCTAATAAAGAAGGGAATGTAAACGTAGGTCTAACATTAGCAAATAATCCTAATTTCTTACGCATTTTTAACAACCCTTGTTCTGGACGAACTTTTGCTGTTGGATCATTATCAAATCTTGGATGGCCAATAGCACCAAATAAAACGGCATCTGAAGATGCGCAAATTTCATGTGTTTCATCTGGATAAGGTTCTCCTACTGCATCAATAGCAGCTGCACCTGTTAATGCAGGTCTCCATGTAATTTTGTGATCAAATTTACTTGCTACTGTATCAGATACTTTTACAGCTTGATCTATTACTTCTGGACCGATTCCATCTCCAGCTAATAGGGCAATATTTAATTTCATAAGTTATAGTTTGTAGTCTATAGTTTATAGTTTATAGTTTATAGGCAATTAAAAAATTATTGGCTAACGTCTTTTAAACACTGACTAGATAATATTTAACATTTTTTCTGTAGCTTTAATGGCAGACACTGTTTGATCTGAATCTAAACCACGAGTTACAAATTCTTTTTTATCGTTTCTTTTCCATGTAATTATTGTTTCACAAAAAGCATCAGAGTGACTTCCTGGAGGAATACGCACTGCATAATCAATTAACTCCGGTAATTCTTTTTTACTATGTGTTTTGTATAATTTTCGTAATGCATTCATAAAAGCATCAAATTGACCATCTCCCTGTGCGTGTGCTTCATATTGTACCCCTTCTACTCTTAATTGTAGCGTTGTAGAAGGCTTCATTCCTTTTGCATGTCCTAACACGTAATTTTCTACAACAATTCTTTTTTCAATAGTATCACTATGCAATACATCGGAAATGATATATGGTAAATCTTCTTGAGAAACAACCTGTTTTTTATCTCCAAGCTCTATGATACGCTGAGTTACCTTTTTTAGATCTTCATCATTTAAGCTTAACCCTAAATCCTGTAAATTTTTTTGAATATTTGCTTTTCCAGAGGTTTTTCCTAAAGCGTATTTACGTTTTCTACCAAAGCGCTCAGGCATTAGGTCATTAAAATATAGGTTGTTTTTATTATCACCATCAGCATGAATTCCTGCTGTTTGTGTAAAAACATTAGCACCAACCACAGGTTTATTTACAGGTATGCGAAAACCAGAAAAAGCCTCTACTAATTTGCTTATTTTGTTTAGAGCAGATTCATTAACATTGACTTTCACATCTTTTATGAAATCATTAATTACTGCAATTACACTTGCTAAAGGAGCATTTCCTGCACGCTCACCCATTCCATTGACGGTTAAATGTAAACCATGAACTCCAGCTTTTACAGCTTCTAATACATTAGCAACTCCCAAGTCATAATCGTTATGACCATGAAAATCAAAATGAATATTTGGAAATTTATTACAAATTTCAAGAATATATTTCCCTGTTTCTTCTGGAGTTAACACTCCCAACGTATCTGGTAATAAGATTCTTTTAATAGGTTGTGTTGCTAGAAATGATAAAAACTCAAACACATACTTTTTTGAATCTCTCATCCCATTAGACCAATCTTCAAGATAAACATTGGTGTCGATACCTCTTGAAGTAGCTAATTTGATCGTTTTAGCAATGTCGTTAAAATGTTGCTCTGGTGTTTTTTTTAGTTGATGTGTAAGATGATTTAGAGAGCCTTTGGTCAATAAGTTTTGAACTGTTGCACCAGCTTCAATCATCCAGTCAATAGATTTTCCATTGTCAACAAAAGTCAATATTTCGATCTGGTTTAAAAAATCATTTTCTTTTGCCCAATGTGTAATTTTTTGGACTGATGCCAGCTCACCCTCAGATACTCTTGCTGAAGCAACTTCAATACGATCTACTTTTAACTCCTCTAAAAGTAACTTTGCTATTGTCAATTTTTCTGAAACTGAAAACGACACTCCTGATGTTTGCTCTCCATCACGTAGTGTCGTATCCATTATTTCTATTGCTCTAACAGCCATATAAAACTATTTATAAAATATACTTAAAAAGGTCTGTTTTCAGCAAATGTTGTAATTTCACCTTCAATGTTTTTTAGATAATCAATATCGTCAAAACCATTCAACATATTTTCTTTTTTGTAACCGTTGATTTCAAATTTTTCAAAAGCTCCTGTTGCTACCAAAGTAACGGTTTGATTTGGTAAATCGACTTTTATTTCTGTTTTTGGATCAGCCATAATAGCGTCAAACAATTTGTCTGAAAAAGCTGCAGAAACTTGCACTGGTAAAACACCAACATTTAAACAGTTATTTCTAAAAATATCTGCAAAGAATGAAGAAATTACACAACGTAATCCAAAATCATATACAGACCAAGCTGCATGTTCTCTAGATGAACCTGATCCAAAGTTTTTTCCTCCTACTAAAATCTTACCTCCTGCATAGATCTCTTTGTTTAAAGGAAAGTCTGCTTTTGGTGTTCCGTCTGCCTCATATCTCCAATCACGGAAAAAATTATCTCCAAATCCTTTTCGCTCTGTTGCTTTTAAAAAGCGAGCAGGAATGATTTGATCTGTATCTACATTCTCTATAGGTAATGGATATGCTGAACTTGTTAATACTTCAAATTTATCGTAAGCCATATTTGTTTACTTTTTGCCTCTAGCACTTAGCTATTAGCGCTTTTATTCTTTTTTTTTTAATCAACAACTATTATACTGTTAATAGTGCTCTTGGATCGGAAACTACTCCCTCTACTGCAGAGGCTGCAGCTACTAATGGACTAGCTAATAATGTTCTAGATCCTGGACCTTGTCTACCTTCAAAATTTCTATTTGATGTAGAAACTGATAATTTTCCTGCAGGAATTTTATCATCATTCATTGCTAAACAAGCAGAGCATCCTGGTTCTCTTAATATAAAACCGGCTTTTTCAATAATCTTATCTAAACCTTCTTCTTTAATTTGATCTACAACTTTGTGAGAACCTGGAACCAGCCATGCGGTAACATTGTCCGCTTTTTTTCTTCCTTTTACAATAGAACAAAAAGCCCTAAAATCCTCAATTCTTCCATTAGTACAAGAACCTAAGAATACATAATCAATTTGTTTTCCGAGCATTGCGTCTTGTTGATCAAACTTCATATACTTTAGAGACTTCACATAAGTTTCCTCTCCACCATCAATAGTGTCTGCCAATGGAATTGATTTTGTAATACCAATTCCCATTCCAGGATTAGTACCATACGTAATCATTGGTTCGATATCTGTAGCATCATAAGTAAACTCTGCATCAAACTCAGCTTCTTCCTCTGTGTATAAGGTCTCCCAGTATTGCATTGCTTTATCCCAATCTGCACCTTTAGGAGTATGTTTTCTATCTTTTATGTATTCAAATGTTTTTGCATCTGGAGCAATCATTCCTCCACGAGCACCCATTTCTATAGAGAGGTTACAAACTGTCATTCTTCCTTCCATAGTCATATCTTCAAAAACATCTCCAGCATATTCTACAAAGTAACCTGTAGCACCAGAAGTTGTTTGTTTAGAAATAATGTACAATGCTACATCTTTTGGGGTAACTCCAAAACCTAATTTGCCATTGATATTAATGCGCATTTTTTTGGGTTTTGGTTGCATAATACATTGAGTAGACAATACCATTTCTACTTCTGAAGTACCAATACCAAATGCAATAGCACCAAAAGCACCATGAGTTGAGGTATGAGAATCTCCACATACAATAGTTGCACCAGGTAAAGTAATACCGTTCTCAGGACCTACAATATGAACAATTCCGTTATTTCTGTGTCCTAAACCCCAATGAGAAATACCATATTCAGCAGCATTATCTGCCAAAGCTTCTAACTGGTTTGCAGATAAAGGATCTGCTACTGGTAAATGCTGATTCCAAGTTGGAGTGTTATGGTCTGCAGTTGCAAATGTCTTTTCTGGATAAATAACAGTATTGCTTCTACTTTTTAACCCTAAAAAAGCAACTGGACTCGTAACTTCATGAATAAAATGACGGTCTATGAACAATACATCAGGTCCGTCTTCTACTTGACGAACTACATGAGAATCCCAAACCTTATCAAACAATGTCTTAGCCATTTGTATTTTTATTAATTTTAATAAACAAAAATAAGTTTTTATTAGAATATAGTAGCTAAAAACCTCAAAAATATTATTATACTCAAAACTTCATAAACCAAATAAACAACTGCATACCAATAAATTAAATCCTAAAAAAAAACGATGTCTATTTTAATTTTAAGCATGATTTTTTTTACCACATCATTTAAAAAAACAAATAGTTTGAAATAAATATTTTTTGTTAGATCTACTAAAATCAATAATTCTATTTAAGAATACTAGTATTACGACAGACTAATTGTTAACACCATTACTAAAAACCAATTTAAATAAACAAATATGTTTTTCATTTTTTTAAAGATGAATATTAATTACTGATATTTGTACTTGAATATTTTTTTAAAATGATTGATAATTCCGTATTAAAAAATTTAAACAACTCCTTAAAAGGAAATGTTTTATTTGACAGTTTACACAAAACTATATATGCTACAGACGCTTCTGTGTATCGTAAAATTCCCCTAGCAGTTGCTTTTCCAAAGGATAAAAATGACATCAAAATTTTAATTGATTTTGCTACAGAAAATAATGTCACTCTAATTCCTAGAACAGCTGGAACATCTTTGGCTGGTCAATGTGTAGGAGACGGAATTGTGGTTGATACATCAAAACATTTTACAAATATTATTCATTTTGATGAAAAAGCTAAAACCATAAAATTACAACCTGGAATTGTTAGAGATTCTTTAAACGTTTACTTAAGGCCCTATGGTTTGTTTTTTGGCCCAAACACATCTACCTCTAACAGATGTATGATTGGTGGTATGGTGGGTAACAATTCATCTGGAAGCACATCTATAAGATATGGAGTAACTCGTGATAAAGTTCTAGAAATTGAGGCTATTTTAAGTGATGGAAGTACTGCAACCTTTTCAGAAATATCGTCTGAAGACTTTATCAAAAAAACAAAAGAGAACTCCCTTGAAGGTCAAATTTATAAATCTATTTACACAGAACTTAAATCTGAAACTGTACAAAAGGAAATTAAAAGAGAATTTCCGAAGGAAACCATTCATAGAAGATGTACTGGATATGCTGTTGATGAATTTTTAACATCAGAATTATTTGGTGGTACTTCTTCTACAATAAATGTAGCTAAACTTTTAGCAGGCAGTGAGGGTACTTTAGCTTTCTCAACCGCAATCACAATCCAACTTGATGCTATTGCACCAAAAGAAAGCATTATGGTTTGTTCTCATTTTAAGAGCATTAATGAAAGTTTAAAAGCAACATTAGCATCCATGAATCACA
>Ga0209653_1002327_pt1 | contig 13942 bp, 11 predicted proteins | sample SaaInl6LU_22_DNA_FD_184644 | JGI IMG/M metagenome (GOLD analysis project Ga0209653, IMG submission 184644) | Marine microbial communities from expanding oxygen minimum zones in the Saanich Inlet - ESP_116LU_22_DNA (SPAdes) (version 2) | ecosystem: Environmental > Aquatic > Marine > Intertidal... | reverse complement strand
CCTCTTAGCAATAATTTGTTCAGAGGGTGATAGTAATGCACTCTCTGTCCGTGTCAAGCCTGTTGTTGGGTTAATATTTTGAGCAAACATATTAGCTATTTGTGGGTCTGGTAAATAAGGCGCAGCCGGTGTTTGGGGTTTAAGACTTTGTGTGTCTTCTTCTGGAAATTGTTCTTCAAGTTGTTTTTCTAATAATTTAGATCCTTCTTCTATCTTAGGTTCTAATTGTTCTATTTTTTTCTCTACTGTAGTTCTTAAATATTTTTCTCTTTCCTGTTCTGATAAACCAAGAGGAATTCCTATATAAGAATTTTTAATTTGTATTAATTTTACTCTATCTACAAAATTATCTACTGTGTAATCTGTACCAAGTTCTCTGTTTATTTGTTTAATAGCATTTCTTACTGCTGAATCTTTTTTAAAATTTGGAATATTTTCAGGATTAAATGTTCCTAACATTACCATGTTAACGTCTGCATTAGATAAAGCTCTTCTACCTGATAGTAGGTCTCTAATTTCAAGTTCTGTAAAATTTAATGTACGCAAAGCTTGAACATCTTTGTATACTTCTGATAATATTCTATAGTTATTAGATTGTAATTTATCATACTCACTTGTAAATGTTTCTCCAGGTAAACCTCTGGAAATTAATCTAACATCATTCTGTAATTTTGTTGCATTAGTTATATCAGTAGTAAATGCTGATCTAGCATTTTGCATTTGTCCTGAATATTTACCTAGTTTAAATCTCATTGATTGATATGGGTCTTGTTTAGTAACACTAAATCCAGTAAATACTTTAACTACAGTATCCCATAAATCTCTTTTAACAGCAGACTTTGATAAGTCTCCACCGATTGCTTGTCCAATTTCTTCAAAACTTCTTATAGTCGTAGGAGTTACTTTTTTATAAACATGGTATAATAATTTAGAAAACCAATCAGGATCATTTTTAATATCAGCAATCAAACTTCCTTGTTTAGTTCTAAATTGTAAATCATTATTAGGTGTCATTTCTCTCATTGTTTCAAAAGCAATCGATGGCTGTAAAAAAGGTTCTACAGTTTTAGCAATAAAATTTTTCATTGATCTTGCAAACAATAATGCAGTGCTTTCATCTGTATCTCTACCTTCCATCATAGTTTGCATAGCAGATTTAAACGCAGCCGTTACATCTGCATAAGGTACTAAATAAGAAAGATTACTTGCTTTCCAGGATCTATCATCTTCTTGTTGTGTAACTGGCATCATAGATGCTGTCTTTTCGTAGTCAGCTGCAAAACGATCTTTGTACGCTTGATACATTTCTTTTGTAATACCGGTCATTTTCATAGCGGAATCCATAGCAACTGGTGTTGCAATACCAACTGTTGTTGTATAACCAACTAATTGTCTAGCTCCTATTTGTCTAACATAAGGGTTTTGTGATTGCATTTTTCTTAATGCACCTCTTACAATATTAAATGAATTTCTATACATCTCAGACATGAAAGCTACGAAGTTTCCAAGTAAAGGAAACTTTCTAACGTTTTGTACAAAAGTTGGAATCATTGAATAATTTGGATAATTATCTCTTATCTCAATACCGGCTATTTCTTGTATGGCTTCAGCTAAAGTCTTTTTTGTACCATCAGCTCTTATTGGTCTAAATTCATATTTATATATTTCTTTAAAGTATTGTTTAACATCATCCATGTTTCTTATTGCTGGTTTTAATTGTGATTTAACAAAGTTGTATCCAAATAATTTCCAAAGGTTATCCCCTAATTGATATGCTTCAATAGATTTATTTACAACTTTACCAATTGGTCCTGACGGAGTTAATATAGATTTTAAAAACTCATCTGATGTTGTGTTTTGAGTAATTGTTTTACTTCCAAGTTTAGTTGGTCCTAATAATTCTGGAATGATTTGTTCTAATTCTTGTGCAATTGTAGAAGAATCTAGTGCACCATTATCTAATGCCTCTTGTAAAGCTTTTCTTAATACTTCAGGATCTTTAGTTTTACCAGTTATATCATCAAATAACATTCTAAAATTATCTGCTACACTTGCACCTTTACCGATATGTCCATTTGCTGTAGCAAACATGGCAGCTGTAGTAATGTTACGCATTTGTGTCATTAATGATAATACTGTTTTGTTCATCTGTACTCCTGCTTTGATTGCAAGAAGTGATTTCATAAATGGTAATTTTAATAAAGTATCCATGATTAATGTATTGTCTTTCATGGCTTTTGCTATCTCAGGTAAAGTTAACATTTGTTCTTTACCAACAGTAAAGATTTTTTGTAAATCTAAATTGTAAGGTTTTGATACAGTTATTGGAACTAGATCTCTTGGTGATTGTATTCCATTTTTTTTAGCCCAGTCATAATACTCTCTTCTATTTCTAAATATGAAATTACCTAAACCAAACTGTGCTATTTCTTTATATGCTTTTGCACTGTTAGCAGTGTGAGCCATTTCTACAATAGTATCCATAATAATTTGTTTAGGATCTTCAACTCTACCTAATAGTTTTGCTATTGCATCAGGTAAATATTTTTCATCACTAAAGAATTTATTAAAAGTTGTTTTAGGGATTTTTAAATCCATAGCAGCATTAGCTATGGCTTTTAATCTTTGTGCAGGAGTAGACCCCTCTGCTCTACCTACTTGTAATATTCTATTTACTAAAGCAGTTGCTTCAAATTTTGCATTTGATTTTGATATACCAGGATTAAATGATTTTTGTAATTGTATAAAATAATCTATAGCATTTTGATATATTTCTTTGCTTGCTCTAAATTTAGGGTTTTTAAATATTTCATAAGAAGTATGCAAATATCTTCCCATATTTTTTATGATGTCATCTTTGACGTTCATACCTTTTAATATAGGGGATAGTTCTTTTGTATATTTGTCAATAATATTTCTGATTGCAAGAGAAGAAGATCTTAATGATTTAGGTAAATCTTCTAACTTTATACCACCTTTCATATATTCTAATACATCTCCCCAATATCTTAATGCTTGATTTGCAGTTCTTGTACTAAATAAAATATCACTAAAACCAGCTTCTGCTAATTTGTACATTTGTCTATCTAGGTCTTTCATAAAAATGTCTGTTTGTTTTTTAGCACTTCTATTTAAACCATCTAATTTTTTTAATTCATTTCTTGTTTGTACGTTAAAAGGTCCACCTGATTTAAAATTTTCAGTAAATGTATCTATTGCTCTTAGCATAGAAGTTTTTATATTCATTCCATACTCAGAAAATTTCCACAATTCTTGTTTAGGTATACCTAGTTTGCTTATACCTTTGTCTATATTCTCTCCAATAAATCTAAGTGTCTGTGGTACCCCTGACTTTTCACTTGCTAAAACTTTTGATATTCCTGTAAGTGTAGGACCAACTACTTTAGTTGAGGCAAGTCCAACTACTTTTGAACCTCCTTTTAATGCAGGACCAACCAAACTTAATGCACCCATAAATGCTGTACCTTCTGCACCAAATTTTAATTTATTTCTTAATACAGCAGCTGCGTATTCTTTTGGATCTTTAATACCTTCTAAACTTTCAAGTTGTGTAGTAGCCAAAGACTTTTCTAAAAAATTACCTTCAGGGTCTCCAAAAATATCCCCTAAACTTTTTTGTCCTGTTGCAGATACAGTTGTGTCAGCTACAAACGCAGGTAATGCCCAATAACCACCAAACTTTGCAAGACTAGATACTTTTTGTCCCGTAGCTGTCTTTGCTAAATTTTGCGCTGTCTTTTGTGCAAGTTTAGTTTTTAATCCTTTACCAATTACTCTTTTTGCAATCTTCTGTGCAAGAGCATAACCAGTACCATATTGAGTAAGAAGAGAAGTAAATTTAGCAACACCTCCTGCTTCATTACCGTATACTTCATTTAGATCTAATTGTGGTAAAACTTTTTCTATAGTGTCTAATGTGTTTGTATCTAAATATAAATCAGATAAAGCTCCAATTAATTCTGTAGTTCCTCTAACACCTGTGTATAAACCAACACCTGGACCAAGTTGTGCTTGCACAAACTTTGATTCCATAACTTTTTGTCTAGCTTTATCGCCGGTTTCATCTTTTCTATATAATGCATCATAAGCTCCACCACCTAAAAAATTATAATCTGCATATCTTCCCAAATCATTTTTATCTGCTTTATCTGCAAATTTACTAGAGTCTTTAAAATAATCTGAATAACCTTTTTCTTTATATTCATTTATAAATTCTACTACAGGAGTAGGATCATTTTTAAATATGTTTAAATATCTATCAATATCTACTTGTACTTCTCCAGGTAATTCTTCAACAAAAGATTTTGTCTCATCGTCTAATACGGCTGCTGGTTTATCTCTATCTTCTTGTGCTTCTAAACCAGGGCCATAAATACTTACTGCTAATTTTTCTAGGAAACCTCTTTCTGAAGGATCTTTATCTAAGGCGGTTCTTAAAAAGGGTCTTACAGTTTCTAAATCTCTTGCCATTGGCCTCCTTAAACGGTAGCCACATCAATGACTAGTTGGACTCCGTATTTCTCATTAAATGAATTTACGTCTTCTTGGTTTTTAATACTAGCAAAATCTCCAAAAGCTTCTTTGTTATAAGAAATTAATTTTACAACTTCATCAGAAACTTCTTGTGGTAGTCTTGCTCTTAACATTGCATAAACTTTATTACCTTGATCACCTTGATCACCTTGTGTTTCCATAGCAACATCCTGTTGTTCCATACCCATATCTTGTTGCATTGGTTGTTCACCACCCATAGGTGATCCCATTTGTCTCCCGACTCTACCACCTTCTGCATTACTTTCAGGTTCTTGGAAATAATATAAAGAAGAAGCTATTTCTTCTATTAATTCTTTTCTTCCTTTTTCAGTTAATAATTTTGGATTTTCACTTGGATCCATACTTAAAACTTGTGCCGTAGCAAATTTTTTAGCTTCTTGTTGAGTCATGAAACCACTTCCTAAAGAAATTTTCATTAATCTTTCATATTCACCCACTTTTTCTGGAGGAACAACTCCATCAACTTTTAATGCTTCTGCTTTTAGTGCAAAGTCATTTTTAAGTTCGGTTGCTGTTTTTTGATTAGCTTTAGCTCTTGAAATATCTAATTGTTCTAGACCCATTCTCCCTGTAATGTATTTATTTAAACCTTCTCCTTGTAATTGTTTTTCTTTAAGATCTACTTTTTTAAGTCCTGTTAATCCTGAAAGAGCAGCTTGTGTTGTCATTGGATCTTTAAAGAAATCTGTTACAGCGCTTAAACCTTTTGATTCTATGTTTGGTAATACATTCCCTGCAAGACTACCGAGAGTTTGTAGTTTAATAATATCTTTCATTGTATCTAAACCAGACATTTGTTTAGCTTGATTAGCTTGTTGTAAATCTAATAAATCTTTAATACTCATCGATGAGTAATCTACTTGTGGTTCTTGAAAGCCTTCTCTTCCATTCATGTTTTGACCTTTAATTACTCCACCACCGATAGAATAATTTGCTTTTTGATCTAAACCAGATGTAATACCTGTGCCTTGAGAAGCAACTTTGCCACCCATTTTAAACATCGGTCTTTGCATTACTTTATAGTTCATTATATTCCAAATAGTTTTCCTAAACTAAATGCTCCTATACCTGCTTGTAAAGCTCCAGCCAAAGGACTTTGTACTGGTGTTGCCGGTCCAGTTGTTGTTTGAACAGAACCTAATCCACCACCTACTCCAGTTAAACCTTGACCAAATCTTGCAAGTCTTTGAATTGGTTCAAAAGCTGCCATTTCTGATGCTTGTCTTTGTGCATCTAAAACAGCTTGTCTATATGCTAAATCTTGTTGACCTATTCCTTGAGCTAAACCAATTCCTTGTTGAGCTAACGCAGGTTGTAATTGTGCTAAATCTGTTTGTTGACCAAATGCTTGAGAAGCTAATCCTTGAGCTTGTGTAAATCCTGCTTGTCTTAATTGAGCTTCTAATAAAGCTCTATCCATATCAGATTTTCTCCCGTACTCTGCTAATTGTACTCCTTCTCTTCCACCACCAAACGCACCTGAAGTTACAGCTTGATCTCTAATAGCTTGCTCTCTTGCTCGTGCTTGTTCATCAAAAGATTGTAATGTTGCTTGTGTTACTGCTTGTTGATAAGGCGATTCAAATTGTTGATAGGCTGTAGGACCTGATAATCCTGCAGCAGCTTGTAAATAAGGTTGATAACCAGCAACACCTGTACCTGATACTCCTGATACTGCTCCTGTTGTTGGATCAAATTGTAAAGTTCCTAAACCTGCTTGTGTTGCAGCTTGTTGTTGTGCTTGTTGTTGTATAGCACCTAAACCTGCAACTTGTGGTGCAAATTGTGATGTATCAATTGCTTGACCTGCTTGTGCAGTTGCACCTTCTAAATATTTTTCTATACCTGGCTGTAAATAACTAGGTGCTTGGGTTACGGTTGTTTGTAAAACTTCTTCGGCCATTATGCCATTCCTTTTCCTTGAGCTTCTAGTTGTTTCATTGTGTTGTACATTTTTTGTGCACCTTTTTCTACACTACCTCCGCCAGCAGCTCTTACTGCGTCAGCTGTAAATACAAATTCATTTTTGCTTAATCTAGCAGGCACGTCATCGGCTTTTTCGACTGCACCGTATGGCATGAAGCCACCAGTATACCTCATATCTGCTTCAATTGGAAGCCCTCCTAAACCTGATTCTTGATCCGTGGGCCTTGTTCCAAGTGCAAAGTTTTTACGCATAAAGCCACCATTTTTAGCCATCATAATACCTTCTTCTGAGTCCGCTTCTGATAAAGATCTGTTTTTATAAAACTCTAACAGTTCTTCCATATCTTTTGGATCTCTTTCAAATAACATTCTAAAAGTTTTAATTGCATCTTCTAAAGTTAAATCTTGAGGAATATCCGCCATCTTGTTTGGTAATACAGGACCAGTTGGTTTTGGTTGAAAAGGGTTTACCGGTTTAGTTGGATCTTCTGGTAATGGCTCACCGCCCATCGCAAAATCGCTTCTAGGCATTCCACCATTAGCTAGTCTATATTGTATTGGAATATCAAATGCTCCTTCTGGAATTTGTGAAAATAAATTATAACCTCTATCATAATCTGTAGGGTCACCTGTTTGTTCTACTAACATTTCTCCTGCTTCTTGTGGTGTGCTAGCATTTTTTAAATAATCATATACACCAAGACCAAATGATCCTATTTTTGTGTAACTTGGTTTATAACCTGTTTTAGTTTCTTTACCAAATAAAGCTTGACCTGCTTTAGTGTCAAATATACCAACATCACCTTTTCCTATTTTAAACATTTCCCCACCTTTACCAAATATACCCGATGTTTTAGGTTCATATATAGTGGTGGGAATAGCAGGTTTATTCATAAGTTCTCTAATACCTTTAAGATCTTCGGAAGGAACATCACCTATTGGTATATCAACATCATCATATTTTTCTAATATTAAATCTAGTTTATCTTTTTCTATTTGAGATAAAGAATCATAGTATTCTTCTAGTTCTGTTGGTGTTCTTAAAATTGATTCGCCATACTTATCTTGTCTGCCAAATATTTTTCTTGTTCCTGATTCTTTACCAACTAACAATTCACTTAAATTTTTATCTGTAAATGGAAGTGGAGTTTTTCCTATTGCTCCTTTGATAGTTTCTCCTTTTAATCCTTCAGGAATAAATTTTGAAAATCTTCCTGCGTCTGGTAATCTCATTTTTCCAATACGTGGTGCCGCAATTAATGCTAAATCAACAGGACTAATTCTACCTGTTTGTTTTGCTGTTCCTAATAAATATGCAGCTGGTCCTGCAACAGGTCCTAAAAAAGGTGCAGCTAATCTCATAATACCTGCTAATTCTTTTGGTACAATTTTCTTAGCTACTTTTGTAAACGGTTTAGTTACTTTACCTGTAACTTTTTTAACAAAGCTTCCTAATCCGTAATTTTGTCTGGGTTGTTGCATTCTTGAAATTGGCATTATTCTGATGCTGCTCCTAATGGTGGCATTGCTGCTACCTTAATTTTTAAAGATCTAGTTACATGTTCTTTTTGAGTAGCAGTTGATGGATTAGCAATATCATCTTCTGCTTCTTTATCTGAATTATACTCATAATTAGTTTGTGTATTTCTTAATACTACTTCAGTTTCACATTTAACCACTGGTACTTTTTTACCATTTATTATTGTGTAATTTACTGATCCTTCTTCTTTAAACGCCATAAGACTCCTTATTCTCGGTTAATTTCGAGTATAGATATTATACCACTTATACCAGATGTTACAGAAGATTCAATCTTTAGTACATCATTTTCTTCAAGAACTACAGGCCCTTTTGCAACATTACAAATAGTTGGACCGGTAATATCTGCATATGCAATTTGATAATCTGTAGTAGCTGATGAGTCTGTAATAGATACTTTTGCTACTTTAGACCCAGATTCATTAGTTAATTGTATGTTTTGAACAATGGCTCTAGCGTTTGAAGGCACTGTATAAACAGTTTCAGCTGATGTGCCAGTTGGATCATAGAATGCATTTTTATAAATATTAGCCATTAATATCCATCCTGTACTAATAATAAATCAAATGAAGCAGAAGCAGAAGAAGTAGAACTTGCTTTACCTGATATATAAATATCACTTTTTTCTGGTATCACGTTGATTGCATTAAATATAACTGTTGTTTGACCACCTCTAACATCTAAAAATTGTTTTGTTTGAAAAGCTCCATTACTACCTTCATTTTGTCTTTGTATAAATTTAAATTCCATTTCTTGGTCTTTACCAGATGATATATTCATTGATAATAAATAACCAGTATAACCTGCAGGTATTGTATATAATGTCATTAGTGTCTGTCCATTACCTTCCGATATAGTTGCAGCAACATCTGATCCACCTGTATAAGTTACAGTAATGGTCCCTTCATTATTTCCAGTTGATCCTGCTGTTTCTACAGACATTCTAAATACTCTTAAAAAAGTTTGAGTAGTTGTAACTGTGGTTGTGCCATCCATATCAACTGTCTCTTCAGCTAAATTATAAGAACCATCCAACCCTTGTATCTTCAAAGTTCTAGCACCTGTTCCAGCCACATCGTCATTAGTGTCATCACTTACTACATCAACAGTAACAGCTGAAGATTGCCAAGGATAGTTATTTCCTGTTTCCCAGATAGTTTCAAAATCTAATGAACCAATACTAGGATTATATCCAAACTTATTAACCATTGTATAACCAGGAACTTTTCCTTGCTGTACGGCTAGGTAAAAAGGAATATCATCAACAGTGCTACCACCTGTTATTGGATTTACATTATTACAAGACATTAATTTCTACCTGTAAACCAAGAATATCTCTCAGTCTCTTGTTTTAATTCATCTAAAAAAGTTGAATTTAATTGTTCTACAACTAAAGAAACAGCTCTATTGATTTGTTTCTGGTTAGATATATCATATTCTTGTTTAGGTTCCGGTAATCTTACTACTATCTTAGCCATATAAACTTACTATGCCTCCTCTTTTAAATCCATAATCAGATGCATAACCACCACCATAACCCATTCCTGCTCCAGCAGCTGTTGGACCTGTTGCTCCTGGGCTTTCATCGTAACCACCATAACCTGCAGTAATAGATTTTGTTCTTGCTCTATCTAATTGTTCTTGGTTTTTAGCTTTTTCAATAGCTCTATTGTAAGCTTCTTTTCTTGCTCTTTCCTTATCAAGAACTGCTTGACCAAGAGCATCTATTTTTTTCTGTTGTTCAATTGGATTTTTGTAAATTCCTTTTTTAATATTTTCTCTTATTTTATCTATTCTATCAAAAGCTGCACCTGTATAACCAGGACTAGCAAAACTATAACCTGCCATAATATTTTGTGGAGTTGCATAAGCTCCAGTTTGTACTACTCTTCCAATATCATCTAAAGTATAGCCTTGATTAGTTATATCGCTTTCCATCATTCCTCTATAGTTTGGTCCTAAATTTTCTGCTAAACTTCTTAATGCACCTATACCTGTTAAAGCCATTCCAAAAGGAGTTGGGTTTAAAAAATTTCTACCTATTCCATATAAATCTAAAAGACCTAATTTACCTACTACAGGTTCTTTAAGAGATTGATAAAAATTGTTAAAAGAAGCGATGCCTTTTGGCTGTAATTCTTGTTCGCTTTTTTGCATCATTTCAAAAATTTCAGGATCCATTATCGCCTTCCATCTGGTTGTACATCTAATCTAAATGTACCAAATCTCCATGATTCGGAAACAGAATCATTTTCTATTTTAATACTAACAAACCTTCCTCTGGCTCGTGTATCTTTTTTATCAGTACTAGGTGTAATTGTAAAGGGACTTAAAGACGTTACAGTCTCTGATTGTTGAGGATACCGTTTAACAGCTAATGTAACTTTGCAACTACCTTGCAAATCTTTAAAATCAGGTACAAATCGTCTAACCGCTAAGAATACATCTCCAGCAATTGTGGGTCCTGTTGCTTGGCCCGTGGCACTTCGTTGTCTAGATTGTAAATCAAAATCAAATGATTTGACAAAAGAAGTAACAGCAGTTGTACTACCATCAGGATTAACTTGATCGGTACCTACTTCATGTTCAAATAAAACAGTTTGTCCTAAACCCGATTCACCAACAATTACCGGGAAAGTTCCAGTTTCTGAACTATTAAATTTAGTTGCAAAAGGTTTTGGATATACACTAGCATCAATCCAAGTTGTTCTAGCTTCTGTTCCAATATACCAAACTCCACCTTGCATTTGTTCACCATAATTTAAAACTACATATTGATCATTATACTCAGATCCTTGTGATGGATAATACCAAGTAACTTCTGTAAATAAGTTATTAATTCCAGCATAAACTTGTTGACCTTTTGTAGTATCTGCTTGGTCATAAACATAATCCTCAACAGAACAAGGTAATGATTTAACAGTACCATCAAACATAAAGAAACCATTATTAGACATCCAAAATGCTGTACCATCTATTTCAACAGCTGCATTCTTACCAATTAGTCCACAGTTTGTACCTACTTGTTCAAAACCAAATGTAAATGGAGCACCAATAAATTTCATCGTATACAATGCATTATCAGTCCAAACTAAAATTGTTTCTTTTGCTTTTAAAGCACCAATAATTTTAGTACCATCTTGTAATCTTTGTGTACCTGCAGAATTAATTGCAGTAGGTGTATAATCATTAATATCTTCTTGATCCGAAAATCTTATAAACATGTCATCTTGAGTTGATGTATCTCCAATAGTTGTTTCTGTTCCTAAATGAATTAAGTGTCTAGTTGTAGGTGATACTAACGTAACTCTTGTTGCTGTTGGATTGTTTGTTGTTTCAAATCCTGATGTAGTTGTTGATGCTCTTGTTGTTAATCTTGATGCATCTCCAGAATTCCATGTAAATGTTTTTCCATTTGCAATCGTTGCAACTAATACTTCTCCAAAATTACTTAATGACCATAAACCTGGTTCAAGTGATACATCGGTTGCAGATGAAGCATCTCCCCAACCACCATTACCCCAAGTATCTGTACCCCAACCATAACCATAAGATTGAGCTGCAGGACCAACTTGTTCATAAGGTTTAACATCTATACTGCCACCTGTAGATACCGTTCCTGTTGCAGCTGTGCTTTGTGTAATGGTAAATACTGTTGCTGATGTAATAGAAGTTACTTGAAATAATTTATTTTCAAAATCAGAATCTGCATAACCAGTTCCTCCCGGTAAAGTTACATTGTCTAATAAAACAATATCACCTGCTGATAAATTGTGATTACCACTTGTTGTAATATCACAAACTGCAGATGTATCTGTTGTTGCAATAGTTGCAGAAGATAAAGTCGATTTTAAAGGTGTGATGTCATACAATTGACCTTCAAAATAAATAAGTAAAAATTTATCTGTTCCTATTGCAACATATCTATTTCCATCTAAATCAACAAATGCAAATTGTCTTCTTGCAACTCCGGCAATTGTATCTGTAATGAGTGATGCCCAACCACCAACTTTTTCTGGTAAGTTATATCTAAAACGAACATTATCACAATCTACCCAACGGTTTTCCGCACCTGCTGTGGTATCCTGTTTATCTATCCCAGGAAAAACTTTAAAGTCAATTAGAGCCATGGTCCGTGCTCCTATATGTTATCTTTATATATCCAGCCTCTTGTTGCATTAACATAGACTAGTGTAAATGCTGCTGAGTTTGTAGATACAGTTAAATCAGAAGCAGATCCTAAAATATTAGAACTATTTCTACCTATTGTTAAATTGTTTGATGCAAGGTTATTACCACTATCTATGAAATGGACTTCATCACCAACTGATGGAGATGCTGGTAAATTAATTGTAACTGGTGCACCAATACCACCTCCTGATGTATCTACTAAAACTTGATCACCATTGACTGTTGTATAAGTTGCTCCAGGTGTAATGTATCCTTTATGTCTAATACCTAAATTAATATTAGTTCCATCAGAATATAATAAATTTGTTGATGCTACAGGTATTGCAACACCTGTTCCAGAAACTGTTTTAACGGTTAATGAATATAAAGAAGCTGATCTATCTGTTGCATCTTCAACGATAAAAACTCTCTCAGCAGAGTCTGGCATCGTCACCGTTCTATTTGCTGTTAAAGTTCCTGTAAGTTTAAAATATAAATTTTTACCATTTGATACCGCACCATTAGATAAGGCTAATGCTACATCTGCTGAGCCAACATCTATTGCAATGTATCCTGATACTGCTTGTTCTAATTGTTGTAAGTTGGTGTTAGTAATAGTACCCCAAGTACCTGACTTTTCACCTGTGGTCATTAACTCTAATTTTAAATCACTCGAATACGTACTAGCCATTTTTCTCCTATGGGTTATCTGGATCTATTGGAATCCATACACCAGTTGCACCTGGAATTATTGGGTTCCATGATATCACATCTATAGTGTCTGTTGCAAGTGCTAATTCTTCACCTGTTACAAGAACAGTTTGACCTATTTTAACAACTACATCACCAGTTGCTAAATCAACTCTTTGTCCTGTAGGTAAAACAACTGCTTTTCCAATAATTTGAACATTGCCTATGGCAAAATTCATTCTTTGACCATTTACGGTTACAAAGATACTTACTCCACCTGGATCGGCAAAAGGTGAGTTAGAAAAAGGTGTTGCTCCAAATAACATTATGATCCTCTACTTGTTTGAACTGGGACCCAAGTTTGACTTGCACCTGGTACAACACCATCCCATTTTTTAACGTTTATATTTGATGTTGCAATATCAAATTCATTACCTGTTGGTAATACTGTTGCAGCTGCTGTAATAGTGACTGTTCCAGTTGATAAATTTTGTCTATTACTTGTAACAGTAACTGTAGCATTTGCTTTAGTAGTTACATTACCAACTACAATATCTACCTTGTTTCCATTTACAGAAACATTTGCGTCTGCAACAACTGTTACATCACCAGTGTCTGTATTAATTCTTGATCCAGTAGGTAATACATTTGAATCTGCAGTGGTAGTAACTGTACCTGTAGATAAATCTACACCTGATCCTGTAACAGAATATATAAATTTAAATGTAACTGTTCCTGTATCTAAATTAACTCTTGATCCAGTAGGCAGTATATTTGCTGCTGCAGTTGTAGCAACTGTTCCTGTATTTAAATTAACTCTATTACCTGTTACTCCAACAACGTCAGCTACATTAACTGTACCTGTTGTAAAATCTAATTGACTTCCAGTAACCGTTGTACTTGCTCCTGCAGCAACGGTAACTAAACCTGTAGATAAAGCAGTTGCAATGCCTGATACACCAATAACATCGGCTACCTGAACATTACCAATTCCAATATTAAATCTACTACCTGTAGGAAGTATTAATGCATCACCAACGAT
>Ga0209653_1002326_pt1 | contig 13948 bp, 20 predicted proteins | sample SaaInl6LU_22_DNA_FD_184644 | JGI IMG/M metagenome (GOLD analysis project Ga0209653, IMG submission 184644) | Marine microbial communities from expanding oxygen minimum zones in the Saanich Inlet - ESP_116LU_22_DNA (SPAdes) (version 2) | ecosystem: Environmental > Aquatic > Marine > Intertidal... | reverse complement strand
CAAGTCAGGTTAGCATCTCATCGAAGTCAAATAATGTACGTGAATTTTTCAAAAAAATTCAGCAACAAAAAGCTAGTATTTCAGACAACTACCTTTAGTATACTTCTGCCAACATACAACGAACACTACCACCACCCAAATCCTCGATGGTCGGTATGGGACTGTGAACAAGCTTAACGTACTCCTGAAGCTGTGAAAGCTGCTTTGGAGTAAGCGCCTTATAGGCACGTGTACTCATCACCAAAAGTGCAGCGCCATCAGTAGCTGTAAGCGTCAACATATTACCTGCAAATTGAGTAATTTGTTTCTCGGTCAAAGGAATAACTTCTTTTCCGGAAAAGGTAAGACTGTCTTGTAGCAATGTTCGCTCTACTGGATCATCAACAGCATCCAAGCAAACAAGTGCAAAACTGGGAGCTACCACCATCAAAACGTTGGTGTGGTATATAGGTAAGCGTTCTTCCCCAACCGTTTGATAAGCATTAAAAGCAATGGGGGCAAAATCAAATGTTTTACAAAAAAGATGAAACAAATCAGCGTCGGTACGTGGCGAAAGTGCCGCGTATGCAATATTGTTTTGATGATCAAGAACCATACTGCCCGTACCTTCTAAAAACTGCTGATTCTTCTCATAGGGAGTGTAATCAACTGTATTGCTTATTTCACATCCATCTTTGTATAGTGCTTTGAATACGCGGTTAGAGCGCTCAGCCCTTCTGTTTTCGGCGAACATAGGGAATAAGACCAATTGACCGTTACCCAAAAGTGCAAACCAGTTGTTTGGGAAAAGCGCATCAGGCGTGTCGGGTACAGCGGTATCTTGAACAATGGTAACAGTTATATTATTAGCTCCTAAACAAGATACTAAGGAATCGAATTCCGATTGAGCTTGCTTGAGGGACGCATCAGCAGAAAGGGAGGTATGCTTTTGGTAATAATTATTTTTAGCGGTTTGCTCATTGGCACGAAAGCGGGCTGGGCGTACCATCAGGACGTGATTTGTGGGTTTCATGGGGTGCGGAATAAGGGTAGGGTAACGCAGCGAAACAAACCGCCTTGTTTTCCTATTTCATTAAAATCAACTTCTTCTACTGTAATGCCACGTTGACGCAGCCAAGCATTTAGACGCGTAAACGAAGGGTCTGAAATAACTGCGGTTGTGCTTATGGAAACCACATTACACATCATCTGACTCATCTCTACAGCTGACACTTCGAATATGTTGTCGTTACCAAAATGGGCAACAAGCCAATTATAGGCATCAAGATCGGCAAAGCCCTCAAAGCAAGTCAATGCAACGTTTTTTCCCACGAGCTGAAAACAACAGTCCAAGTGCAATGCGTTTTCGTGTGGAATCGTATTCGATTTTTTTAACTCAAATGCCTTTACTTTTTTGTGGGGAAAAGCCTGCTGTAAGGCAGCAACTGCGGCCTTATTAGTTCTGGCAGTAAGTAATTTTGCATAATCAGGACTCGTTGATATGCCCACATAAATATAATCGTTGTGAACAATAACATCCCCGCCTTCGACATGCACCTTTTTTGGGAACACCAATTGCTTGGAAGCGGGGATTTGGGCTAATAAAGAAGCTAAACCTGCCAATTCTTTTTCACGATGTGGAATGATATTGGAACGAACAAAAATATCGTCTACGACAAACCCCAAATCACGCGCAAATATTTGGTTGCAATCCGAAACATTATCTGGACGAAGCACAGATACGCCATAGCGCAAAAAAACCTGCTCAAGGTCAGTTAAGGCTTGTTGTAAGGCTGCTTTTTTAGGAAAGGTTCCTGCAAGCAAATGCTTTTTGGAAGAGGGATCATATAAGTCTAGGATATTGGGCGGAGCACCCATAGCATCCGCTGTACCCAACAATACATGGGTAAGCGTTTGCGTCTCTGAATGTATACAGAGTTTTATCCCATGGCTTATCGTTTATTCAATGGAACGAATGGTCTTTGATTCTCCCCTACATATATCTGTCTTGGACGGCCAATAGGCTCTTTGTTTAGTCGCATTTCACGCCATTGAGCAATCCATCCGGGCAAACGACCAAGCGCAAACATTACCGTAAAGGTTTCGGTTGAAATTCCCATAGCACGGTATATAATACCAGAGTAAAAATCAACATTAGGGTAAAGTTTACGATCTACAAAATAAGGGTCGCTTAAAGCAGCTTCCTCTAGTTTTTTAGCAATGTCCAACACAGGATCAACGATACCAAGGTCTTCAAGTACCTCTTTGGCTGATTGCTTAATGATACGTGCACGTGGATCAAAGTTTTTATACACCCTATGTCCAAAGCCCATCAATCGGAAAGGATCGCTTTTGTCTTTGGCCTTGTTCATGTATTTGTCAATATCTCCCCCGTCTTTGCGGATATCTTCGAGCATTTCAACAACAGCTTGGTTTGCACCTCCGTGCAATGGGCCCCAAAGGGCTGATATACCAGCAGCTACAGATGCAAAAAGACCAGCGTGTGACGATCCAACAATACGTACTGTTGAAGTTGAGCAATTTTGTTCGTGTTCGGCGTGTAATATCAAAAGCTTATTCAGCGCTTGATCCACAACAGGATTAGCAACATATTCCTTGTTGGGTTTGCGGAACATCATACGGGCGATATTCTCCACATAGCCTAGGGCATAATCCCCATATTTAAGTGGAAGACCTGATTTTTTTCTAAATACCCAAGCAACCAATACGGGAAGTTTGCCCATGATGCGGACAATAGCTCGGTACATTTCTTCCTCGCTCTCAACATCAAAGGTCTTTGGATTAAATGCGGTTAGCGCACTGGTAAGTGACGACAATACACCCATTGGGTGCGCAGCACTAGGAAAGCTTTCAAGTATTTTCTTTAAGTCTTCGTCTATATAAGATTCCTCCTTAATGTCGACCAAAAACTTATCAAGCTGTTCAGCATTTGGAAGCTCGCCAAAGATCAGCAAGAAGGCAACTTCTAAAAAATCGGCGTTTTTTGCCAAATCTTCAATATCATATCCACGGTAGCGCAGCACGCCTTTTTCGCCATCTAAAAAAGTGATGGCACTTTGGCAAGAACCGGTATTCTTAAAACCAGGGTCAAGGGTTATAAGGTTGGTTGCCGCACGCAGGGTTTTTATATCAATTCCTAGTTCGTCTTCTGTTCCTTCAACTAAAGGGAATTCAACCGACTTCCCATCATAGGATAATTTTGCAAGTTTTGCCATTTTTTGATTTCGATAATTTAATGTAGTGAATTAAAACTTCACTTTAAAGGCTTTATCCTGTGGATAAAACGCGATTCTTCCTAACTCTTCTTCAATACGCAACAACTGGTTGTACTTTGCCATACGGTCACTACGTGAAAGCGAACCTGTTTTGATTTGACCCGTGTTTAAGGCAACGGCTAAATCTGCAATCGTGTTGTCCTCTGTTTCTCCAGAGCGGTGAGACATCACGCAAGTATACCCTGCATTTTGTGCCATTTGAACTGCCGCAATGGTTTCAGATAACGAACCAATTTGATTTACTTTAATCAAAATAGAGTTTGCAATATCTTCTTCTATACCACGACTCAAGCGGGTTACGTTGGTAACAAATAAATCATCCCCAACCAATTGCGCTTTATCGCCAATTTTTTCAGTCAGGTATTTCCATCCTTCCCAGTCGTTTTCGTCCATACCGTCTTCAATAGATACGATAGGGTATTTCGCTGCCAATGAAGCGAGGTAGTCTGCCTGTTCTTTAGAAGAACGCACTTTTCCGCTTTCGCCTTCAAACTTTGAATAGTCGTACTTACCGTCTACATAAAATTCAGCAGCGGCACAGTCCAATGCAATCATCACCTCTTCTGCCGGCTTGTAACCAGATTTCTCAATGGCCAATAAAATGGTATCCAATGCATCTTCGGTTCCGTCTAATGTAGGTGCAAATCCACCTTCATCGCCAACCGCTGTGCTTAAATTTCTTCCTTTAAGTACTTTCTTAAGGTTATGGAAAATTTCAGTTCCCATTTGCAGTGCATGTGAAAGCGAAACAGCTTTCACGGGCATAATCATAAATTCTTGAAATGCAATAGGCGCATCAGAGTGTGAACCACCATTGATGATATTCATCATGGGCACTGGAAGGGTAATGGCACGTGTACCACCAATGTAGCGGTATAGCGGTAGGCCCAATTCGTTTGCAGCTGCTTTGGCAACGGCTAGTGAAACACCCAAAATGGCATTGGCGCCAAGCTTCGACTTGTTAGGTGTACCATCCAAATCAATCATGGTCTGGTCAATCTCCTCTTGCTCAAATACAGAAGCACCTAAGAGCTCGGGAGAAATGATTTGATTTACATTTTTAACTGCTTGTAGAACACCTTTGCCCATATAGGCATCTCCTCCGTCGCGTAATTCAACGGCTTCGTGTTCTCCAGTTGACGCACCAGAAGGTACAGCCGCACGGCCCATGGTTCCAGTATCTGTGATTACATCAACCTCTACGGTTGGGTTTCCTCTGGAGTCAAAGATTTGACGTGCATGTACATTTAAAATGATACTCATGATGCTTGTTTTTTGTGGTTGTTGATTTGTGAAATAAATTGGTCAAATAAATAAGATGAATCGTGCGGTCCAGGGCTTGCCTCAGGGTGGTATTGCACGGAGAAGCAAGGCTTGCCTTCAATGCGGATACCTGCTACCGTATCGTCGTTAAGGTGCTTGTGTGTGATTACAACATCCTTATGCGTTTCTGTTTCTGCTCTGTTGATAGCAAAACCGTGGTTTTGTGAGGTGATTTCGCCTTTGCCTGTTTCAACATTCAGGACGGGGTGGTTAATACCACGGTGTCCGTTGCGCATTTTATAAGTTGAAATACCTTGAGACAGCGCAATGATTTGATGTCCTAAACAAATACCAAATAGCGGAAGTCCTTTGGCAATGATCTCGGCCGCAACGGCTTGTGCAGCATGCAAAGGTTCTGGATCACCAGGTCCATTGGACAAGAAATAACCGTCAGGATTCCATTCACTCATGGTTTCAAAAGTGGTGTCTAGTGGAAAAACCTTAACATACACACCTCTACTGGCGAGGTTGCGCAAGATGTTTTTCTTAATACCCAAGTCCAAGGCCGCAACCTTCAAAGGTGCAGCTGCATCACCCATAAAGTAGGGTTCTGTTGTGGAAACTTTAGGTGCAAGCGCCAATCCTTTCATGGATGGCACATCTGCAAGTTGTTTTTTTAAAGCGTCCAAGTCGTCCGTCTGCGTTGAGATTATGGCATTCATGGCACCGTTGTCACGTATGTAACTCACAAGTGCGCGCGTATCAACGTCAGAAATGGCAACTAGTTGTTGCTTTTCGAAAAAATTAAACAAAGAACTGTCTGCGGCTTCGCGTGAAAATCCAGTATTGAAATTTTTACAGATAAGCCCTGATATCTGAATAGTATCAGATTCGGACTCGTTATGTAAAACGCCATAGTTTCCAATGTGTGCATTGGTAGTAACCATAAGCTGCCCATAATACGATGGGTCTGTAAAAATCTCTTGATAACCCGTCATGCCCGTGTTAAAGCACAACTCGCCAAAAGCTTGGCCTTCAATTCCAATGGATTTGCCGTGAAATACCGTTCCGTCTTCTAGCAAGATAAGTGCTTTATTACGAGAGAGGTATTGGCTCATTTTGGTTAAATGTATTTCTGCAAAATTAACACAAAAAAAAGGATAAACCCACTGGTTTATCCTTTGATTTATTAAAAGGCTATTAAAAACTTATTCCGCCTTGTTTTCTTCTTCTGAAGATGATGCCTCATCGGCTTCTTCTGCGCTGGTTTCTTCAGCAGGTGCAGCTTCGGCAGCAGGTGCTTCAGTAGTGGCTTCAGGAGCAGCTTCTTCTGCTACAGGCGCATCAGCAACTACTTCTGCTGCTACTTCAGCAGGAGCTGCTTTTTTAGCACCTCTACGTCTAGATTTTTTCTTCTTTGGCTTATCGGTCTCATATACTTCATTGAAGTCTACCAGCTCGATTAATGCCATATCAGCGTTATCTCCTAGCCTGTTTCCAAGTTTGATGATGCGGGTGTAACCACCTGGGCGATCGCCAACTTTCTCAGAAACAATACGAAACAATTCGGTTACGGCATACTTGTTACGCAAAGCTCTAAAAACAACACGACGGTTGTGTGTGGTGTCTTCTTTTGAACGCGTAACAAGCGGCTCAACAAACTGCTTCAAGGCCTTAGCCTTGGCTACTGTCGTATTGATACGTTTGTGCTCAATTAGCGAAGATGCCATATTGGCAAGCATCGCTTTTCTGTGGGTATTTGTACGCCCCAAGTGGGCAACTTTCTTTCCGTGTCTCATGATGAATAGCTATTGCGACCTTAGTCTTTATCCAGTTTGTATTTAGCCAAGTCCATTCCAAAGTTAAGGCCTTTGGCAATTACCAATTCCTCAAGTTCGGTAAGTGATTTTTTGCCGAAGTTTCTAAACTTCATCAAATCACTTTTGTTAAAGGAAACCAAATCGCCAAGTGTGTCTACTTCAGCTGCTTTAAGGCAGTTCAGTGCGCGCACAGACAAATCCATATCGATAAGTTTTGTCTTTAGCAATTGACGCATGTGTAATGACTCTTCGTCATAGGTTTCAGTTTCAGCAATTTCATCGGCTTCAAGCGTTATGCGTTCGTCAGAGAACAGCATAAAGTGATGGATCAATGTTTTTGCAGCTTCAGTCAATGCATCTTTTGGATGAATAGAACCGTCTGTGATGATTTCGAAAATCAACTTTTCATAATCTGTTTTTTGCTCTACACGGAAGTTCTCAATCGTGTATTTCACGTTTTTGATCGGCGTGTAAATCGAGTCAATGGCAATAGTTCCAATAGGCGCAGTTGCTTTTTTGTTTTCCTCTGCAGGAACGTAACCACGTCCTTTTTCAATGGTAAACTCAAAGTTTAGCTGAACGCTATCGTCCATATTGCAAATAACCAATTCTGGGTTAAGCACTTGGAAACCAGAGATAAACTTCTGTAAGTCCCCAGCTGTCAGCTGCTTTTGACCTGAAATAGCTACACTAACCGATTCGCTATCAACAGATTCGATTTGTTGTTTGAAACGAACTTGCTTAAAGTTCAAAATCATTTCTGTTACGTCTTCTACTACTCCGGGAAGCGTTGAGAATTCGTGATCAACCTTGTCGATGCGAACAGAAGTAATCGCAAAACCTTCAAGCGATGCAAGCATCACACGACGTAGTGCGTTTCCAACCGTTAGCCCATACCCCGGCTCTAGTGGACGAAATTCGAATTTACCTTCGAATTCGTCTGAATCAATCATGATTACCTTATCTGGTTTTTGAAAATTAAATAGTGCCATAGGATTATTTTGAATACAATTCGACAATTAGTTGCTCCTTTATGTTTTCTGTGATTTGCTCACGGGTAGGAACTGAAACCAGTGTGCCTTCAAGCGTTGCATCATTCCATGACAACCACTCTAAATCGTGGCTGGCAACAGAAAGAGAACGCTCAATTACTTCAAGTGATTTAGACTTTTCACGAACGCCAATCACATCACCAACTTTTACGTGACATGAAGGAATGTTCATGATTTCTCCATTTAAAGTAATGTGACGGTGCCCCACAAGTTGGCGGGCAGCGCTTCTAGTTGGTGCAATACCTAAACGGTATACCAAGTTGTCTAGACGGGACTCACAAAGTTGAAGGAGTACTTCACCTGTTACGTCCTTACTAGCATTAGCTTTAAGAAAAAGATTGCGGAACTGACGCTCTAAAATACCATAGGTAAATTTCGCTTTTTGCTTTTCCATTAACTGGATTGCATATTCCGATTTTTTGGGTCTACGACGGTTATTTCCGTGCTGTCCAGGAGGGTAATTACGCTTTTCGAACGACTTGTCTTCGCCGAATATAGCTTCACCAAACTTACGGGCGATTTTTGTCTTTGGACCAGTATATCTTGCCATATTATAAAAATTAAGTGCTGGGAATTAAGGTCAATCCTTCGCCAGCGGGGTTAGTATTAAACTCTACGTCTTTTTGGTGGACGACATCCGTTGTGCGGCATTGGCGTCACGTCAACTATTTCGGTGACTTCGATGCCACCATTGTGAAGGGTTCTGATAGCTGACTCGCGTCCGTTACCGGGTCCCTTTACAAATACTTTTACCTTTCTAAGGCCTGCTTCCTGAGCTACTTTCGCAGCATCTTCAGCTGCAAGTTGTGCAGCATAGGGTGTATTTTTTTTTGAGCCTCTAAAGCCCATCTTACCTGCGGAAGACCATGAAATCACCTCACCTTTGTTATTGGTTAGGGATACAATGATATTATTAAACGATGCGTTAATGTGGGCTTCGCCAAAGGCTTCCACCACAACTTTACGCTTTTTTGAACTTGATTTTGCCATCTGTTGACTACTTTATTTAGTTACTTTCTTTTTGTTAGCAACTGTCTTGCGTTTTCCTTTACGTGTTCTTGAGTTATTCTTGGTGCGTTGACCACGAAGTGGTAAACCGACACGGTGACGAATACCTCTAAAAGAACCGATGTCCATCAATCGCTTGATGTTCAATTGGGTTTCCGAACGAAGTTCACCTTCGATCTTAAATGAAGCAACAGCATCACGGATACGACCAATTTCGTCGTCATTCCATTCGTTTACTTTTTTGCTTTCGTCAACACCAGCAGTAGCCAAAATTTCTTTAGCACGGCTGCGTCCAACCCCATATATATAGGTTAGCGAAATGACGCCTCTTTTTTGTTTAGGAATATCTACTCCAGAAATTCTAGCCATAATTATCCTTGTCTTTGTTTAAACCTAGGGTTCTTTTTGTTAATTACGTATAAGCGTCCATTGCGACGTACAATCTTGCAGTCGGCGCTTCTTTTTTTAAGTGATGCTCTAACTTTCATATCTTAATATCTAAATGTGATGCGTGCCTTTGTTAAATCATAAGGCGACATCTCTAACTTTACTTTATCACCAGGAAGTAGCTTTATATAGTGCATGCGCATCTTCCCAGAGATATGTGCCGTTACCACGTGACCGTTTTCCAACTCTACGCGAAACATCGCGTTGGAAAGCGCCTCAATGATTTGGCCATCTTGTTCTATAGCTGCTTGCTTTGCCATTAGTTTCCTGCTGTTTTATTTCGTTTACTACCTGTTTTCATTAACCCATCGTAATGACGGTTCAACAAATACGCATTGATTTGCTGAATGGTATCAATCGCAACTCCTACCATAATAAGAAGGGAAGTTCCTCCGTAGAACAACGCCCATCCTTGTTGCATCCCAAACAAGTTGTACACCACTGCTGGTAACACGGCCACCGCTGCCAAAAACAGCGAGCCCGGGAAGGTAATTTGCGACATAATGCGATCTAGGAAGTCTGCGGTTTCCGTACCTGGACGAACACCAGGAACAAAACCACCACTTCGCTTCAGGTCATCAGCCATCTTGTTGGTCGGAACCGTAATAGCTGTATAGAAATAGGTAAAGACAATAATCAAGACGGCAAACAATATGTTGTACCAAAGTCCGAATATGTCTGAAAAAGAAGCTTGTAACCATTGCCCCAGACCACTATCAGTACCCAAAAGGCTTCCCATAGATGAAGGAACAAACATCAATGCTTGTGCAAATATGATGGGCATTACACCAGAAGCGTTTAGCTTGAGTGGTATATACTGACGTGCACCAATTTGGTTTTTGTCAATGCCGCCAGAAGCAGTTCTACGTGCATACTGCACAGGTATCTGACGTACCGCCATTACCAATAGGATACAAATGGCATTAATTCCAATCCATACCATGGTTTCTATTACGATAACAATGGGACCACCGTTGTTTTCGGTAACTCTTGAAACAAACTCTTGCGCAAAAGACATGGGTAAAGTTGCTACAATACCTACCGTAATCAACAGTGAAATACCGTTTCCAATTCCTTTGTCGGTTATCTTCTCACCCAGCCACATCGCAAAGATGGTTCCGGTAACAAGTATGATAACAGAAGGCACCATAAAACCAAGTCCTTTTCCAAGTACAAAAGCAGACTCAGGAACACCAAGTGCACCCAGCGAGTATAAGTAAGCAGGCGCTTGGAATACACAAATACCAATGGTTAACCATCGTGTGATTTGATTGATTCTACGACGGCCACTTTCGCCTTCTTTTTGAAGTTTTTGCAGATAAGGAACAGCAATTCCCATAAGCTGCACTACAATAGAAGCAGAAATATAGGGCATGATACCCAATGCAAAAACAGACGCATTGGCAAATGCACCACCTGTAAACATGTTTAACACGCCAAGTAGTCCGCCGCCGCTGGTTTTGCTTGTTAGTTGAGAAAGTTGAACAGGGTCAATTCCAGGCAATACTACCTGAGCACCGATACGGTAAACTACAAGAAATCCAAGGGTAATCAAGATACGGTTCTTGAGTTCCTCTATTTTCCAAATATTCGCTAAGACCTCTATTAATCTTTTCATTTATTCAATCGTAATGGCTTCTCCTCCGGCTGCTTCTATAGCTGCCTTTGCAGTTGCAGTAAATTTGTGGGCACTCACCTTGAGCTTGGCAGATAATGTACCACGACCTAAAATTTTAATCAAATCGTTTTTGCCTACCAAACGCAATTGAATCATTGCTTCTTGGTCAACTTTTGTTTTGATTTTTTTAGCATCGGCTAATTCTTGGAGTTTGTCCAAGTTGATACCTGCATATTCTTTTCTGTTGATGTTGGTAAAACCAAACTTAGGTACACGGCGTTGTAGGGGCATTTGTCCCCCTTCAAAACCAACTTTCTTGGAATAACCAGAACGAGATTTGGCTCCTTTGTGACCACGTGAAGCAGTACCACCAGTACCAGAACCTTGTCCTCTACCTAGACGTTTACTTGCGCCTTTAACCGAGCCTTTAGCAGGCTTTAAATTTCCTAATTCCATATTAAACGTTTTGGACAGTTACCAAATGTTTTATCTTATTAACCATACCCATGATGGTGGCTGTATCTTCATGTTCAACAACTTGACCAATCTTGTGTAAACCAAGAGCAGCAAGTGTGCGTTTCTGATCTTCAGGACGCTTGATGTTGCTCTTTACTTGTGTAACTTTAATCTTTGCCATGCTTATCCGTTAAAAACTTTATCAAGTGAAATACCACGTTGCTTAGCAACTGTGTTGGCATCGCGTAATTGTAACAATGCGTCAAAAGTAGCCTTCACCACGTTGTGCGGGTTTGAAGAGCCTTGAGATTTTGACAATACATTGTGAACACCCACAGCCTCTAGTACAGCACGAACTGCGCCACCTGCAATAACTCCAGTACCATCAGATGCTGGTTGAAGATAAACACGGGCTCCGCCGTATTTTCCTTTTTGCTGGTGTGGAAGTGTTCCCTTGTTGATAGGGATACGTACCAAATTCTTTTTGGCGTCTTCAACAGCTTTGGAAATGGCTTCAGCAACTTCTTTCGATTTTCCTAAACCTTGTCCAACAACACCGTTTTCGTCACCTACAACAACAATTGCGGAAAAGCCAAAGGCACGTCCTCCTTTTGTTACTTTGGTAACTCGTTGTACACCAACCAAACGATCTTTGAGATCTAGTCCACCTGGTTTTACAAATTCTACGTTTTTATAATCTTGATACATACTTAAAATTTTAGTCCTGCTTCTCTTGCGCCGTCAGCTAGTGACTTTACACGTCCATGATATAAATATCCTCCACGGTCAAAACGAATAGAAGAGATACCAGCAGCTAATGCTTTTTGGCCAATCAACTTTCCTACTTCTTGCGCGAGTTCAATTTTTGTTCCACTATGCTTTTCAAATTCCTTATCGCGAGACGAAGCAGCCGCTAGGGTTACTCCTGTTTCGTCGTTAACGATTTGCGCATAAATTTCTTTATTGCTTCTAAACACAGACATACGCGGCATAGCAGCTGTACCAAGAACAGTGTCTCGGAAGCGCTTCTGAATGCGTTGTCTACGTTGGGTTTTTGTCATTTTCATATCCCTAATGCTTATGCAGATTTACCTGCTTTTCTTCTAATTTGTTCTCCTACAAACTTCACACCTTTTCCTTTGTAAGGTTCTGGCTTACGGAAACCGCGAATTTTCGCTGCAATCGATCCAACCAATTGGTTGTCGTGTGAGCTGAGTTTGATGATGGGGTTTTTACCTTTTTCAGAAACAGTCTCAACCTTAACTTCGGTTGGAATTTCAAACACAATGTTGTGTGAAAAACCAAGTGCGAGATCAAGTTTTTGACCTTGATTGCTGGCACGATACCCTACACCAACCAATTCTAATTCTTTTGTAAATCCAACAGAAACACCCGTAACCATATTGGCTACAAGCGCACGATATAACCCGTGCTTGGCTCTGTGAGGCTTGCTGTCGGAAGGACGAGAAACCACCAATTGACCAGCTTCTTGAGCAATGCTAACATCGCTGTAAGGCTGTGTCAATTCGCCTAGTTTACCTTTAACGGTAATCACACCAGGTTGGATATCAACTGTGACGCCTTCTGGAACTACTATAGGATTATTACCAATTCTTGACATAATTCAAATTTTTATTAGTGAACGTAACAAATTACCTCACCACCTACATTTTCTTTTTTCGCTTGCTTTCCAGTCATTACTCCGTGTGAAGTAGATACTATAGCAGTACCTAAACCATTTAGTACACGGGGAATTTCTCCAGAAGAAGCATATTTACGCAAACCAGGTGTACTGATTCGCTGTAATTTTTTGATTACAGGTTCTTTGGTAAGACGGTCGTATTTTAAAGCAATTTTGATGCTTTTTTGAACGGTATCGTCTTCCACCTTATAACTAAGGATATAGCCTTGGTCAAATAAAATCTTTGTGATTTCTAGCTTCAATTTTGAAGCAGGAATCGAAACCACGCGGTGACCAGCGCTGTTTGCGTTACGAACGCGTGTTAAGTAATCTGCAATTGGATCTGTATTCATAATTCTTTTTGTTTACCAGCTCGCTTTTTTAACTCCCGGGATTAAACCTTTATTCGCCATTTCTCTGAACATAACACGAGAAAGACCAAATTGACGCATATATCCTTTCGGACGACCTGTAAGCTTGCAACGGTTGTGGCCGCGTACAGGAGATGCATTTTTAGGTAATTTTTGCAGCGCTTCATAATCGCCAGCTGCTTTTAAGGCAGCACGCTTATCAGCATATTTAGCGGCTAGTTTTGCTCTTTTGACCTCACGGGCCTTCATTGATTCTTTTGCCATACTAGTTTTTCTTAAAGGGCATGCCCAATTCGTTTAACAATGATTTAGCTTCTTTATCGGTATTAGCCGACGTTACAAAGGTAATATCCATACCTGCAATCTTGTGCACCTTATCGATGTCGATTTCTGGAAAGATAATTTGTTCTTGGATACCCAAGTTATAGTTGCCACGGCCATCAAAACCATCAGCCTTAACGCCTTGAAAGTCACGCACACGTGGAAGTGCCGCCGTAACCAAGCGATCAAAAAATTCGTACATTTTATCTCCGCGTAGGGTAACTTTTGCACCAATGGGCATTCCCTTACGAAGTTTGAATGTGGCAACATCTTTCTTAGAAAGCGTTGACAATGCTTTTTGACCTGAAATCATGGTGAGTTCATCAACTGCATGATCTACGAGTTTTTTATCGGCAACTGCTGCCCCAACACCACGACTCAACACTATCTTTTCAAGTTTAGGAACTTGCATGATATTGCTGTAACCGAACTCTTCGGTTAGTCGTGTCGTAATACGGTCTTTATATTCCGTTTTAAGTCTAGGTATATAACTCATGTTAAATAGCTTCATTGGTTTTACGTGATACACGTACTTTCTTACCGTCTTCCATGCGATATCCGATTCGAGTGGTTTGCCCTTCTGCCGTTAACAAAGAGAGGTTAGAAATAGCAATGGGTGCTTCTTTTTCTATGATT
>Ga0209653_1002325_pt1 | contig 13951 bp, 16 predicted proteins | sample SaaInl6LU_22_DNA_FD_184644 | JGI IMG/M metagenome (GOLD analysis project Ga0209653, IMG submission 184644) | Marine microbial communities from expanding oxygen minimum zones in the Saanich Inlet - ESP_116LU_22_DNA (SPAdes) (version 2) | ecosystem: Environmental > Aquatic > Marine > Intertidal... | reverse complement strand
TGCAGCGTACATTAAAAAGTTTTTTTTTGCTCGATGAGGTATACATGATGTATAAAGTTTATTTATTTTATTGGGACTTTTCATGTTAAAATTATTCACGTGTTTTTTTGTATCATCAAAATTATTCATAGTGTATCCATCATTGTTTGTAACAATATCATCTAAAGTAAATCGATGATTTGGAATGAGAAATTATTTATTATCACCTTGTTTTCTGCAAAAATTTAAATACCCGGGTATGGGATGATCATTTAAATTTATGTTTACATTACAATCATTTAATTGATATTTTTCCAACATATTTTTTATCAATGTTACATATTGCATTTTTCTTTTTGGATGTATCCAACCATATCCCGTGTGAACATTACTGAATGCAAATACCGTCATTTAGTGGTCTTATATTTTTAATAAATGCATGTTTGTATTCTGTTTGTTCTTGTATAATTTTATAGAATTTTGATTGCAACATTTAGTTTATAAGTTATAATGTTTCACCAATAATAAACGCAAATTGAAAATGAAATAAAGCAACGACAACTTTCAAGATAACTACCTCGTAGTTATTAATTTTTGCATATTATCAATCCAATCTATGAATCGACAATTTTTTAAATACCACTGTCTCATGTTCTTAGATAATTCTTGTCTATTGTTCCATGCATAATCTATTTTTTCTTTGATATATTCGGCATCATATATTTTATCCACATCTATTTTTACATAACAATCATCAGGAACTTCGTATAAGAATCCCACAGGTGTTGAAACAATAGCTAGTCCACATAAAGCTGCATCTAGAGCTGCATATGAAAAACCTTCACTGTTTGAAATTTGAAGGAATATATCATTATTTAGATACATTTTTTGCTTTTCATTATTGTAAGTAAAAAGATTAGTAAAATTTCTACCATTTACATTCAATTGATTGAAATTATATTTAGACAAAACATCACTATATTTATATTTACTTATGTCTCCTTTGGAATAACCTTTATAATTACCTAGAATATTCAGTTCTTGTTTATTGTCATTTGAATCATCATATATTTTATATAACGATTCATTCAATTCTGATGTATGTAAAATTTTAGTATTCTTAAATTTGGTATATTTTTCACCATAATACTTAGTAAAGTTTTGTATACATTGTTCCGATATAGATACAATAGTTGTGTTATAAGCTTGTCTATATTCAAGCATTTTATTTTGACCATTTACACATAGATTTTTCCACTTTGGATCCCAGCCAGGATTCTTATCTGCACTATTTCGAGCACATCCATGATGAACTAAATATACATGATATTCGTTTGGAATGTCACAAGATAAATGATTGTCGGTAAAGATAATAGGGTCATGACATTCACTTATAAACTTTAACATTTTGTCTTTATCTTGTGGTCCTCTGAAAAATGTCCTATGAGGGAAAGCCATTTTAATATGACTATCGTATCGTGCTACGCCCCCAAAATCTCCAATCTCATAACTACCACAACAATAATGAACTACTTGTCTTGGTATTGTATCATGATCACTATTAATGAAGTCATCCTTAAAGTATTCATATATTTCCATGCATTTACTACGCATGATCTCTTGTTTTTCTTCGGGAATAGAACGTAATATTGTATCTATTTTATCAACTTCTTTCTCGGGAATTTTTAGGATAGCTTCAGACCATAGGGGGTGTTTAGGCAATTGTAATGTGTCTGCAAGTAATACAGGAATAGAACCAACTGCAAGTGCTTCCCAGAACCTTATTGAATTAGGTCCAGTTCCAGATGGACAAAGTGAAAATTTAGATTGGTAAAGTAATTTATTATATTCTATTGTTTCCAGTTTATGTTTGTCAGAAGCTGAATACTTTTGTTTTGGATTTTGATTTGATGTATAAACTATTTCGTTAAAATGCCACCCACCAATAGAATTAATATACACGTCATCTTTAAATTTACTTTCTAAATTGAATATTCTTTGACGAATATTTGTCAGGTAATCTTTTTGGAATGCTCCTTGGAATGAATACAAGTATGGTCTATCGACTGTCATGAAATTTATTCCGTCAAATGTGGAATTTTTACTATCGTCTTCAATATTGACAGCATAAAGAGGACATGGTTTGATGATTATACCTTGGATAACATCTTCGCCAATTTGCTTGTGAGGAGTATATACAACTTTTATACCGAGTGCAACAAAAAGTTTCACGAGCTTTCTGAAAAATATATGCTGACAACATGTAATATTGTAGTTTGTCGTATTAACTTGTTTTAATAATAGTTCTTCAATATATTTTAGATTCATTTTCTTATCTATAATTGTGGCCCATGGGAAACCTATATAATTAGGGTTTGTATAATTTTGTAAAAAGAAGGTTTTTTCGGTAATTACTGGATATTGCCAAAATATTTCGTTCATATTTAATTTAATACTACGACAAAGATTATCTTTAAATTGAAATTTGCATAGAAAATTTATTATCTATTATCATTTGTATGTTTGACTATTGAATCTGGTGCATCCCAAAATATACGTTTATTAATGAAAGGAATTTTATTGTAATACATCATAAATGTTACAGCAACATCCTCGATTGTATATGGATAACTATTTGTAAATTCATCTTTGTAAAATACATTATAATCAATTGTTTTCATTGTTTCTATAAGTATATTACATGCATGTGTGGATAAATAGTAGATTATACCTGTTGGTCCCCATATATTTGGACGAATAAGATACATTTTTAACTCGTCAAGTGTCATGTGTATACCATGTTTTGGATCAGATAATTCATTTAAATGATTTTTATAATAATCAAGCATAAAATTATCGTACTTCACCTGTTTCAATAAATTAAGATCAGTTGACATATAATCAATAGTTTTACTGTGTGCTTGACCATAAAAATCCCACTTAGGTCTCTCAAGGAATTCAATTAATTTTTGTTCATTAAAAATAAGATCATCACCACAACGCAATATCCCATGTTTTATATTGAAAATTTGATATAAATATTTAATTGATAATGCTAATTTCTTTAAAAGATGAATATATGAATCCTCACATTTTATGTATAAAATATTGTCCTCCAGTATATAGTCTTCTTGCATGAATAAATTACCAATTACTTTAATAACTTTCCAATTTTTGTATGTCTCTTTCGATGGACCATATTTTTTTAGACGTGTTTCCTTGTGCCTTTCACACGAGAGTATCAGGATTATACCATCATAGTTCATATTTTTGGAATTAACGTTCATTTATGTTATTTTAATATTAAATCAAATAAATTTTATCCGCAAGTTGTATTTTTCTATTATTTTTCTATTATTTTTTTCTTATAATATATATATATAAAATGGATAATAAAACTAAAGTAACAATTGTTATTCCATATAGAAATAGAGAGACACATATGACTCAATTCATTGACATGTTTCAAAAGTATTTTGTTGATTTAAATTCAAAATTCACTTTAGTATTTGTTGAGCAATGCAATGAAAAGCCATTTAATAGAGGAAAATTATTGAATGTTGGAATGAAAGAATTTTACAATGAAACTGATTATTTTATGAATCATGACATAGATATTTTACCAAATATGGAATGTATCAAAAGTATATATGACATGCATAAACATAATTATGATATCGTTAGAATTTCTTCTCCTCATGAACATAGTTGTGGTAGACTGGTTAAATTTTCAACCGATATTCTATGCACTATGAACGGATACCCAAATGATATATGGGGGTGGGGTATCGAAGATAGAGCTTTTTATTATAGATGCAAATATATGAATACAAAAATATCATCCAGAATGAATAACATATTTAGTTTTAAATTTTTAAATCATGCAAGCAATATTTGTGAATATCTTAATGAGAAAAAGAAACAAAGTGATATATGGACAGATGAGTATTTAAAGCGACTTTCAAAAGAACAATTGAACTCAATTATCATGAAAAACGGATTTAATGATGTTGAGTATCGTGTAATTAAGAGAGAACAAAAGGATAATATAGTAGTGTTGAAAGTTGATATTTAAAATAATTTAGATTTTATTTGATCAATTACATCTTGATAATATTTGCTTATAACATGCTTTGCACTAGGATAGAAGACATATTCGTAATGAAATTGTTCCGTATGTAAAAGGTTATTTTCAAAATTTTCTTCATTGTCATTGTTATAGAAAACGTATTTATTTGTATTTAAAATATTTTTTTCTGGAAGATCGTGTCCCCAATAAAGTGGTATACAACCAGCTTCTAATGCTTGAAATATTTTCTCGGTTACATAATGAGGATATGATGAATTCTCGGTACATATGTTGTATTTTGATTGTGATATAAATTCATGTTTACCACGTGATCCATCAGAAATTTTTATATTATTCAAAAACTTTCCACCTGATAATACATTACCTTTTTTTATCATGATAGTATATAGTTTATTACGATGACCACCTGAATCATGTGACGCTACTAAAGAACAATATATTTTTGTATTGTGGATATTTTTCTTATGATTTGTTTCAATATGATTGATGATATTCATGTCATTATTCATATTATAGTAAGGATAATATAGTAACCATAAAGGAAATCGTAATATTTTTTTCATAATGTTTGATTCGTCAAAACCCAGAATTAGATCAAATACATTAGCTAATCTTTTATGTTCCGAAGGTCCATATTGTCGGTATACATCCCTCGTGCAATTTTCGCCTATGAATAAAATTTTAACTCTTGCTTCAATATTTGTTATTGTGCTTACATTTCCAAAGACAGAAGCCAACAATATATCTGGTGTATTATTAATTGATACTTCGATAACATTATCATCGATGTTTTCTTTTATAAATTTTGTGAACCATCTATCATTATAAGGATCTTTCCAAAAATTCACATAAGCTATTTTTATCATTTATATATATATCCATACAATGTTTTTAAAAAAAATTACGAAATTCTCTTTCCTTCTAAATACTTTAAAATAGGTATGGTAGTATCATTATAATTATAATAATTATAATAATTATAATAATTATAATAAGATATGTCTAAACAATTTATTCATTTCATTACATATGGTGATAAAGTGTTTGAAGATTCACGCAAAAGAATTGTAGAAGAAGCACAAAATACACGTTGGTTTGATACTATAACTGCATATACACCAGATTCACTTAGTGAAAATTTTAAACATGAATATCCAGAAGTGCTCTCACAGAAACGTGGCGGTGGATACTGGATATGGAAATTTGATATTATTCGACAAAAATTGGATGAAATACCTTTTGGAGATATTGTTGTATATCTCGATTCAGGATGTACAATAAATCCCAAAGGAGAAAAAAGATTCCAAGAGTATGTACAAATGTTAAATGACAATGATAAATGTATAATATCTTTTGAATTAACTCATTTAGAAAAGACATACACAACAAAACAATTGCTTCAATACTTTGATTTATGTGGTGATACAACATATCAATATATGGCAACTGTTTTATTGATGAAAAAAACTTTACATGTTCAAGATATCTTCAATACATGCTTTGATGTTATACGAACAGATTGGCGTTTAATAACAGATTATTACAACAATATTGAACAAATGAAAGAATTTAAAGATAGTAGACACGATCAAAGTATTTTGAGTTTAGTTAGAAAGAAAAAGGGATCAATAGTATTATCTGATGAAACATGGGCTAATAATTTCACCAAAATAAACCATTGTCCCTTTTGGGCAACACGAAAAAAATGAGAATATCTAACCTATACTTTCATGAAAGATAAAAATGTGTTTTTATCGAATAAAAATTAAATGTTAATCTATTTATTATATTTTTTTGTCATACTAAAACTATGTTTATAGTATAACTTTTTAGTTGGAGTAGGCGAGACCACCCATACCGGACATGATTCTGAGAACGTTGTAGTTGACAGCGAATACTTTGAGGTTAGTGGCGTTAGTGCTGCTAATACCGTCGAGAACAAGGGTAGCGTTATCGATTCTGGACATGTTGCAGGTACCAGAGGGTTGGTGCTCTTCGGGTTTGAGGGCGAAAGAGTAAACGCTGATTTTGCCATCGGTGGGGACACGCTCGTGATGTTGGTAGGGTTGGACGAGTTGGTAGTAAGAAGCGGGTCTGGAGGAGGATCGGTCGTGACCATTGAGTTGGAGGTAAGCATGTGTGTAATCCGCTTTAGTGAGTTTTTTAGAAGTGGTGTCGTACTCAGCCCAGATAAGCTCTTTGACGGGATGGTTGAAGTTGAGTTTGACTTTGGAAGACATTTTTTCATCACCGGTGAATTGGAGCTGCTCAATGAGATACTCGTGGGTGACTTGGGCGAATCTACGTCTTTCATCGGTATCGAGGTAGATGTAATCAACGTAGAGTTCAGCATCAAAAGAGGCGTTGGTTTCGGTACCACTGAAGACACTGCTTTCGGATCCGAATTCAACGTTGATCTTGACTTCGTGGTATTGGAGAGCAATGAGGGGAAGAGCAAGACCAGGGTTTCTGCAAAACCAGAACTGAAGAGGAATGTAAAGAGTTCTGCCATCTTTTGTGTTGTCACTAGAATCTGAAAGTTCGTTAGAAGTGTCATATCCATCAACCATCATTCTGTAACCATCCCAGTGACCTTCGGTTTGAGAGAGTTCGTTCCAGATGTGAAGCCAGTCACCGTAGTGTTTGTCGATTCTTTGGCCACCAATCTCAACCTCGACGGATTTGACGAGTTTATGTCCACACCAGTCAGCATATTTGTTGCCATCATTAAGTTCAGGGAGTTTAACTTGAAGGTATACTCTGTGGATAAGATCACCGTTTCTAGATACAGTGCAGGTTACTTTTTTGTCGTAACCAGTGGAACCGTTGAAAGTTTGTCTGATAGATTCCATAGAGAAGTTGGTGTGTCTGCGGTAGACAACCTTGAAGAAAGTGATTTGGGGATTACCGGAAAGGTAAATGTCTTGAGCCCCGTAAGCGACGAGTTGCATAAGTCCTCCACCCATGTTTGATTTATTATATATAAAGAAAAAAATTTCTCAATCACATATACATTTACGCACAAAAAGGAATTCACATTTATACTTTATGTAAATGTAAAAAATAACTTATATTATTGATAATTTGCAGTATTTTTTGTCATACTAAAACCATGTTTGTAGTATACTTTTTTAGTTGGAGTAGGCGAGACCACCCATACCGGACATGATTCTGAGAACGTTGTAGTTGACAGCGAATACTTTGAGAGAGCTATCGGCGGTGGTAATACCATCGAGAACAAGGGTAGCGTTATCGATTCTGGACATGTTGCAGGTACCAGAAGGTTGGTGTTCTTCGGGTTTGAGGGCGAAAGAGTAGACGCTGATTTTTTCATCGGTGGGGACACGCTCGTGGTGTTGGTAGGGTTGGACGAGTTGGTAGTAGGATCTGGGTCTGGCAGAGGATCGGTCGTGACCGTTGAGTTGGAGGTAACCATTGGTGTATGTGCTTTTCTTTAATCCACTGGTATTATCGTATTCAGCCCAGATGAGCTCTTTGACGGGATGGTTGAAGTTGAGTTTGACTTTGGAAGAAGCCGCTTCATCACCAGTGAATTGGAGCTGCTCAATGAGATACTCGTGGGTGACTTGGGCGAATCTACGTCTTTCATCGGTATCAAGGTAGATATAATCAACATAGAGTTCAGCTGAACCAATCTTAACTGATGAATTAGTATGTTGACCACCGACAACATCTTTGGCGGCACCGAATTCAACGTTGATCTTGACTTCGTGGTATTGAAGAGCAATGAGGGGAAGAGCAAGACCAGGGTTTCTGCAGAACCAGAACTGAAGGGGAATGTAGAGAGTTCTTCCCTTTTTATCAGCCTCTTCAGAAAGGTTACCGTTGAAATCACTGTCGCCTTCAACCATGGTTCTGTAACCATCCCAGTGACCAGCAGTTTGGGAGAGTTCGTTCCAGATGTGAAGCCAGTCACCGTAGTGTTTGTCAATTCTTTGACCACCGATCTCAACTTCAACCGATTTGATGAGTTTGTGTCCAGTCCATGATTTGTACCACGCAGCATTGGTACCTGTAAGACCAGATAAATCTGGGAGGGCAACTTGGAGGTATACCTTGTGGATAAGATCACCGTTTCTAGATACGGTGCATGTTACTTTACTATCGAAATTGGGAGTTCCGTTGAAAGTTTGTGCGATAGACTCCATAGAGAAGTTGGTGTGTCTACGGTAGACAACCTTGAAGAAAGTGATTTGGGGATTACCGGAAAGGTAAATGTCTTGAGCCCCGTAAGCGACGAGTTGCATAAGTCCTCCACCCATGTTTGATTTATTATATATAAAGAAAAAAATTCTATTTAAAATTAAATTTACGCACAAAAAAGGAATTCACATTTATATTTTATGTAAATGTAAAAAATTACTTATTCTATTGATGATTAACAATATTTTTTTGTAATACTGAAACCGTGTTTATAGTTTAGCTTCTTAGTTGGAGTAGGCGAGACCACCCATACCGGACATAATTCTGAGAACGTTGTAGTTGACAGCGAATACTTTGAGGTTAGTGGCGTTAGTGTTGCTAATACCGTTGAGAACAAGGGTAGCGTTATCGATTCTGGACATGTTGCAGGTACCAGAGGGTTGGTGCTCTTCGGGTTTGAGGGCGAAAGAGTAAACGCTGATTTTGCCATCGGTGGGGACACGCTCGTGGTGTTGGTAGGGTTGGACGAGTTGGTAGTAAGAAGCGGGTCTGGAGGAGGATCGGTCGTGACCGTTGAGTTGGAGGTAAGCATGTGTGTAATCCGCTTTAGTGAGTTCTTTAGAAGTGGTGTATTCAGCCCAGATAAGCTCTTTAACAGGGTGGTTGAAGTTGAGTTTGACTTTGGAAGACATTTTCTCATCACCAGTGAATTGGAGCTGTTCAATGAGATACTCGTGGGTGACTTGGGCGAATCTACGTCTTTCATCAGTATCGAGGTAGATGTAATCAACGTAAAGTTCAGCGGATTTCATGGAAGCATCGCTAGTGTCGGGAGAGGCAACATCTTTTTTGGCACCAAATTCAACGTTGATCTTGACTTCGTGGTATTGAAGAGCGATGAGGGGAAGAGCAAGACCAGGGTTTCTGCAGAACCAGAACTGAAGAGGAATGTAGAGAGTTCTTCCTTTTTTATCAGTAGCGTCAGAGAGGTCAGTGTTGAAATCACTGTCGCCCTCAACCATGGTTCTGTAACCATCCCAGTGACCAGCAGTTTGGGAAAGTTCGTTCCAGATGTGGAGCCAGTCACCGTAGTGTTTATCAATTCTTTGGCCACCAATCTCGACCTCGACGGATTTGATGAGTTTATGACCAGCCCAGGCTTTGTAACCAGCTTCACCAGATGTTTTAATCTCACCAAGATCAACTTGGAGGTATACTCTGTGGATAAGATCACCGTTTCTAGATACGGTACAGGTTACTTTACTCTCGAAATTGGGAGTTCCGTTGAAAGTTTGTCTGATAGACTCCATAGAGAAGTTGGTGTGTCTGCGGTAGACAACCTTGAAGAAAGTGATTTGGGGATTACCGGAAAGGTAAATGTCTTGAGCCCCGTAAGCGACGAGTTGCATAAGTCCTCCACCCATGTTTGATTTATTATGTACAGAGAAAAAATTCTATTTAAAATTAAATTTACGCACAAACTATAAAAGATTAAACCATGACGAAGGATAAAAATAAACGTCAATGTAATTATAAAGTGAGTTCAAAAACATTAGATTTAAGGCATCAAACTCAAATGAAAGAGTTCTCGGAAAGTAAATCACAGTTAGAATCTTATATGTCAGATCTAGAAGAATTGAAGACTAAACATGACATATTAGTGCAAAAAGATAAAAAAGAAATTGAAGATAGTGAATTAGTTGAAATAATTCAATTAAAAGATAGAATATGTGAACTTGAAAAACTTGTTGAATCAATTTCAAAAAATACAAATGAAATTGACTATTTTATCAATACTGGTGATGTATTATTTGAGTATTATTCGTTATTAGAAAATTCAAATAATATTGGTATGACTACAAGCAAAAAAACTGTAACACAAAATTCGAATAATAAAAAGAAATGTGTTATTGATTTTTTTTATAATAAGAATAATACTTCAGATATCAGTATAAATGAAAATAATAGGGCTGAATTGTTAGATAAGTATCTATCGTATACTGATATAAACTATATTGATAATACGATAAACAACATTGATGCAACAGTATGTTCTCACTGTGGAGAAGATAGCTTGGTTTTTAACGTTAATGAGAGTATTTATTGTTGTAAAAATTGTAATACGATTGAAAAAGTAATTACAGATAATGAGAAACCTTCTTATAAAGATCCACCAAAAGAAATAAGCTATTTTTCTTATAAAAGGATAAATCATTACACTGAATGGTTAAATCAAATTCAAGGTAAAGAAACTACTGAAATCCCCGATGAAGTATTTGATAACATTATGAAAGAACTTAAGAAGCAGAGAATATATGATTCAAAAGATATAACACGTGAAAAGATCAAAGATATTCTTAAGAAGTTAAAGATAAACAAATATTACGAACATGTTCCATATATTTTAAATAGGATAACCGGTAATCCCAACCCTCATTTATCACCAGAACTAGAAGATAAATTGAAGCAAATGTTTAAAGAGATTCAAGTTCCATTTTTGAAGTATAGTCCTTTAAATAGAAAGAATTTTTTATCATATTCATACGTCATTCATAAATTTATTCAATTGTTAGGACAAACAGAATACTTATCATATTTTCCATTACTGAAAAGTAGAGAAAAATTACACCAACAAGAACAAATATGGAAAAAAATTTGTGATGATTTAGGTTGGGAATTTATTAGGAGTATTTAGTATTTGTATGTTTTAAGTATTTATATTTAGGCAGATACTTTCATTTGTTGAGTAGAGGGGAATCCAACAAGGTTAGCACCGATACCCATACCAGCACCTTGTCTAGCACTAATGCCAATGGAGGGAGCAAAAAGATCAAGGAGGCTGAAAGTAGCGGCGGCGATGAAACCAATGAGAACGATTTCATCCATGTTTTTCTTTTTACCAGGGAACATGAAGGCAGCTGTGGAAACAACAAGACCTTCAAGAAGATATTTGAACATTCTAATGAGCACTTCAATAAAGTCAAAACGAGGGGAAGTCATTTTTATTCTATATGAACAAAAAAATTATTTAAGAATTATCATTTTTATTTAATCAAATACAATATGATTCCTGTTCAAGAAAAAGATCTTTTAGAGCAAGATCCAGTAATTCGTGGTCAAACATATGTATGTATGTCATTTTTGAGCCCTGAAGAGATTATTAAAAGTAAAGAGACATATTATTTTGAAAACTATGTCCAACATGTATCCAAAAGGCTAAATGAACTTGTAGATGGTCTCGAAGAACAGTATAAAACCGATAGTGACAAGTTCAGAAGTATTAGAGAAGAATTCGAATATCTTTTTAAACCCGACAGAATTCACGAAGAGTTTAATGTTTTCTCTCAAAACAACAAAGAAGTTCTTGATGCTGAATTAAACAAAAAATATGACTTTCAAACAAACATTCGAGGTATTAAAGTAAGAGGTGTCTATGAATCTATTGAAGAAGCAAAAGTGCGTTGTGAACAGTTACGAAAACTCGATAGAGATAAATTCCCTATTTTTATTGGAGAAGTTGGCTGTTGGTGTCCATGGAATCCTAACCCTAGTGAAATCAAAGATCAAGAATATGCTATTGATTCACTCAATACAATGATGCACGAATATGAGAAAAACATTCAATCTAAAAATGAACACTATGCTGAACGTAAAGCCGAATTGAAAGAAAGAATTGAAGAAAACGAAAAACAAAAAGAAACTCAACGTGCTATTGAATCTGATGACAATGAAATTGATAAAGCTGATGAACTAGTTGAATCGTTGGAAAATACTAACATTGAACAGGTAAAAGACAGTCTTGAAGAAAATACTCACCCAGCTGAACAATAAGAAATTAAAATGTGGTATTATATAAAATGATCTTTGAACTTTTAGCTTTAAAAAAAACAATAAAAAAGGAAACATTCACTGAAGAAAAATCTAGTAGATTATATGAAAATACAATGCTCATGGTCACTATTATATATTTCTTAGTCGTTCTAGTTTTGTGGGTCAGAGTTGTGATATCTGCATTCCAATGTGGAACAATGGAAGGTTTCAGCTCTTTGATTTTCCCTTCCCTTTATTCTTTATACAAGTTTGGTGACTTAATCAAATTATCGTGCAATCAACTGTATTAAAATAATATTTTTAAATAGTAATAATATGAATGTATTGATAGTATCATTTTTATTTCTATCCATGTTTTTGATAGTATCAGGGATTTATGAAGAAAAGATTCATAAACTGATGAAACAACAAAAAGTCAAATATGAATACATACCTGCACCTACATTTGATGCCATGTTAAAAGAATCAAATGAAATTATAAACTACTAATTTATGAAATCCCTTAATAATTGTTATTTTTTAAACAGTTTTTGTTATATTTTTACAAAAAATGATCTATGAAATGAGTGTGTAGAATAGGAATATGTTAGCAATTATCTTGTAATAACCAGGAGCCCCCGATAGCCTAGTATTTTTTTGTTTTTTCTACTCTGATTCTGGGTCCTTTAGATTTAGCTTTCAATTTACTAGGATCATACGTATCCTCTACATCATCATCATTAGATGAAATATTTTTGCTCACATCCCAGTAATGTTGTAAGCAGATTTTGAAGTCATTATGTGTATCAGCTTTATACCAAAATACTGTGTCCTCGAGTTTATTACTTTTCGTTGTATTGTCAATCACCAGACATTCATAATTTTCTGTGCATTGATCCATAACTTGGCAAAATACTTCAAATGTTGGGAACATACCAGCATAGTTATCATAGATTCTTTTTCTATTTGCAACTATATTCTCTCGGAGAATGAATATATAATCAATATTAGTTCTTAAATTCGGAGGAATACCAAGAGGATATTGCATACTAATGATGAAAAACATTTTTAAATGTCTTCCATTCATGAATAATGCTCTAACATTTATATCTTTAGTCCACGATGAATCATATAAACAATCATCTAAAATAAGAAAAGCACGTGGGTCTAACTGTGATCTGTTTGCACCACCATACATTTCATTCTCCTTATTGATTTTCTTCAGAATCATCTTTTGTCTCTTAACAGCATTATCAATGATATCATTCTTATATTCGTCATGAATAAATATTTTTGGAATCATATTTTCATAAAAATGATTGGCAGATTCAGTTCCAGATATGACTGTTCCAATTGGTAGATTCGTATGATGATATAACAAATCACGAATTAAGAAACTTTTACCTGTATTACGTTTTCCTATCATTACTACAACTTTATCATCAGTAATTTGTGAAATATCGAATTTTTTCAATTCAAGTTTCATGTTATAATTACTATTGAGATATATTATTATATATAAAAGAGATACGCAGTATCATATTGATTGTTATAATTCGAAAATGTAAGTCTTTGAATTTCATGAAAACCATCATATGTTCTATTTTTTAAACTTATGATGAAAAAAATAATACTTGACTCATCATCACAAATGGTGTATGAATTTCGTATAATTTTTTGAGAAAAATTCTGTTTAAATATTGTTACTTATTAGTGTATTTGAAACGAATTCAGAAAGGGACCTCCCCGACATTGATATGTTTCATCATTTCTTCAACATTGACATCACTATCATTTGCAAATACAACATATATCAAATAAACTATAAGTGCAAATATAGTAAATAATATAGCATATTTTGATGTATTATTATTTTTTGTTTTCTTTTGCATATTTATTTTTTATAAT
>Ga0209653_1002324_pt1 | contig 13953 bp, 14 predicted proteins | sample SaaInl6LU_22_DNA_FD_184644 | JGI IMG/M metagenome (GOLD analysis project Ga0209653, IMG submission 184644) | Marine microbial communities from expanding oxygen minimum zones in the Saanich Inlet - ESP_116LU_22_DNA (SPAdes) (version 2) | ecosystem: Environmental > Aquatic > Marine > Intertidal... | reverse complement strand
ATCAACCTCTGGAGCAAAGGATATTAGCCCACAAGGGATTTTAAAAGAAAAGGCAGGTACTGACTTTAATTCTTTCCTAAATGAGCTACGAAAGCTTTATGGAGACGGCAAATATGAAAATGACCCAGAGACAATTAAAACCTGGAAGGATTACAAGGATATTCCAGCAAAAGAATGTCGAAAACTTCTTAAGTTGTTATAATGATATTTGAGGTAAAAACAGTTGATGAATTAAAAGAGCTTCAAAATGTTCTTGAAAACTTTTATGAAATATTACCTTATAGTGGCGACATTACTGAATACAGAAAACACTGGCTTCCGACTTGGAAAAATTTAATTGAAACAAGAAAAGGTAAAATTTTTGCTCTAGAAAAAAATCAAAAAATTATTGGTGCTTTAGGATTTCTCATAACACATGCACTAGAAGACGGTGCTTTATGTTGTACTGAAGCTTTTTGGTACGTACATGAGAATCACAGAGGATCTGGAATTAAAATTTTTAATAAATTTGAAGATTATGCAAAATCTATAGGTTGCAAAAGAATTGCAATGGTTCATTTGGAAAATTCCATGCCAGAAAAATTAAAAAAACTTTATACAAGAAAAAAGTATAAACACATAGAGAGTATGTATTTAAAAGAATTATAGTTCGCCTAAAAGGAATGCTGTTCTTGTTTCGTTTTGATCTAATAAAGAAGATATTTCAAATTCTGAAAGCTCGTTTCCCGATGGAATTGTAACCGAGTTATTTGCAACAACAAAATTATTAGAAGAAGAGTCTAAAGTTGCTCCACCGCTTCCAGAAATTATAATGTCTTCGACATTTGTTCTAACTCTAAAACTGGCTGTAAAATTTTTGGGTACATCATTTGAAATGATAATTGTAACACCCGTATATATATCTGTGATGGTAGTAGAATAAAACTTCAAATCATTCGCGTTTGATCTCGAAATTATAACGTCTGATGAATCCGTGATTTTGGAAAACTCCTCAAATTCTCCAAACATGGTGCCGCTAACCGCATCAGATTCTTGACCAAAAGTCAAATAATCTCTTGGCAATGCTTTATAGAATATGTTTTCTTCTGTTCTGCCATTTATATCATCAGAATTAATTGTAATAAACGTAAATTCTTGTTCAGGCTCTAACAAAACAGATTCGGAATCTACTCTATTTGTGAAATTAATAGTGTCTGGCGCAAATGTTGAATTAGATCCAGTGTAAATATCTACTTCTTTAATGTTTTGAATTGTTAGGCCAGTATTGCCATTTAAATCACCAGAAAAAAAGGTTTTTAGAGTTATAAAATTATCTAAAACTGTTATATCTTCCATAAGCAGTAACTCTTCACCAGTTGGTTCAAAAAGAAGATTTTTGCCGTTAAACTCAACTCCAGTAATTGCATACCTTGGAAATTCAATATTCAAGGTCCCAGATCCACTAGAAAAACCAGCTCCGTCATCTGAACTAACAAAACATTCAAGTTGATATCCAGATGTTGCTGGATGCTGTCCTACTACTACTTGATTTAATCTCATAATGTACCTGTAACTCCTATTTGCATAAAATTAAAATTAGAACTAGACAATCTATTGATTATTTCTTCGGATCTTTCAACGCTTCCTACCAAGCTTGCTGTTGTTTTTTCTGAAGCATCTACCAATAATGGAAATCCTGTTATGTTAAATATAAATTGCGTATTTACATCTCCCGAAAAGGCAGTGAAAAAACTGTTTGGATCGCTGAAATAATTTCCTACAGTCGCTCCATTTACCAAAGAAAAATATTTATTTATATATCCGCTGGTTAAAGCTTCGCCATTCAACTCAGAATTTCCTAGAATTTTAAAACCTGTTTGAGAATCCAAGCTAACACTAACAAAAGGAGAAAGTTCAGAAAAAGATGGCGCAGAACTGTCTCCTAAAGCATCTACTCCAGTCCAAGAATCAACGTTCCAAGGGTAGTCGGTATTGTCTCCACCTTCCCAAGCTACACCACCGAAACTAATGCTATCAGGGTTTTCGTCTGTTAGTATCCATTTAGCCCCGTCTAATCTAAACCTTAAGCCACTTGTGATTATGTTTTGGAACAGGGGTGAAGATCCAGTATAATCGCCGTCAAACGTATTTGTATTCCCGCTCGGAGAAAGTTCAGAAAAGGATGGCGCAGAACTGTCTCCTAAAGCATCTACTCCAGTCCAAGAAGTCACATTCCAAGGGTAATCGACATTATCTCCACCTTCCCAAGCTATTTTTTCAAAACTTGAGCTTCCAGGATCTTCATCGGTCAATATCCATTTAACCCCATCTAATTTAAACCTTAATCCACTAGTGGTTATGTTTTGGAACAATGTAGAAGATCCAGTATAATCGCCGTCAAATGTATTTGCGTTTCCAGAAACACCAGTTCCAACTCCAGTAATGTTAAACCCAGTAACATTCGAATCTTCTATAATTCCAAGCCCCGTTCCAACTCCAGTAATGTTAAACCCAGTAACATTCGAATCTTCTATAATTCCAAGCCCCGTTCCAACTCCAGCAATATTGAACCCAGTTATAAAAGACTCGTCTCTAAGTTCAGTTATGGATGTATTTACATTAAAATTTGTAGCATCGTCCAAATAACCCGTTAACCCATTTTCTCTATCAACTACTATTTGCAAGAAATGTAAATTGTCATCATTTAATGTAGTTGCGCCAGTAGCCGCTAAATAATCTATTCCATTTAAATTTAAATAATTTTTTCCATCACCAGATTGGAACCAAGCTACACCAGTTCCATTTTGATGAGACTCAAGTAGGTATTGTTTTCCATTTAAATTTGGATCGAATCTTACCCAAGCGGCTAGTGTGAAATTGCCAGTATTTATTTCTAATTCGTCTCCAGTAATAAGTATGTGGTTTGCAGATCCTCCAGTTAATTGAGACCTAAGTCCTGGCTCCAAACCCGTTTCTAACATATGCTGAAAAGCTCTATTTTGATTCCCTGTTCTATGAACAACAAAGAATTTATCATCAAAGTCTGAATTATCTCCAGACCTTTGGCACATAACAGCATATTGATCATGATTAAATCTTAATCCCGCGTTATTCGTTCCGTTAGCTGGCTCTAAGATAGGATCGGATGAAAATTGAAAAGCTTGCTCTCCAGTAGCAGAATAATTTAATGACAATATTGGGAGTTCACTGTCAGAAGAAATATTAAAAATATTTTCATCTAAAGCTATATAAGCATACAAACCAGTTCCATCAGCAACAGTTAAATCTGATTGAAAAGATTTAAAGAAGAATCCGCTCGTCGAAACTCCCGTAATGCAAGTGTCCGAAAAATAAGTTTCCGTTGTTGTGTCGGGTTTTTGAAGCTGTATGAACACTTTTGGAATGGTATTAAAATCTTCATGAAAATTAACGAATTGATAATCAGAAGTATTGTTGTTATTTACATTACCTATTTGTATTGTTTTTGAAGCTCCATTAAATTTAAAAACTCCAGTTTTTGATGCTATATAAGCATATTTAGCCACTCTATCCGAAACACCAGTAACGGAAAAACCCGAAGATGTAGAATCTACTCTTCCAATGGGTTTAGAAAAGTCACTATAATCCCCATCAACTATTTCATACATAAAAATTGCTGGAACATTATCAAAACTCTGCTCAAAAGCAAAAGTCTGAGTTGTCGATGTAGATCCAGCTAATTCAAAACTCGAAACTTCAAAATCTAGACTTGGGGGCATCACATATCTTCCATCTCCAGTATATCCAAATGCATTATCTAATTCTGAATTTAATATCGTTACAGAGCTTTGGTTAGAAAGTGTTTTAAAATTATTTTGTATAATGTTACCCGAAGCATCTTTTAGATTAATGATTTGATCATTTACTGCTTCTATTACGGAGGCCCCACTACCTCCGAATATATCTTCAAATTCAAAATTAACAACAACATTTATATTGGGGTCATTTTCGTAAAATGAATTTTGAGCGATTCCAGTTTCATCAATATTACTGTACGATGATAGGTACGCTGTATTTATAGAAATATTTTGATATTCAACAAAATTATCTTGAGCAGTGAAACCAAAATCAGATATTTGTGTAGTGAAAGATACTGATGTGGCGTCAGTGCTTCTTGATTTAGCTGGGGTTATATTTTCCGAAAATACATTGATCTGATAATCCCCAATTTGATCTATTTTTGCTGTGCCACTTAAAGTAAATACCGTTGTCGAACTAGCACTTTTGAAAATTTCAGAAACTATAACATTTGTATTTGGCTCTTCCAGAAATACAATATATTTTTCAGGCACTCCTGAAGCTGGATCTGTTATCGTTATAGGCAAACTTAAAGATCGATCGGCGTTTTCACTAAATGCTCCAGTGACTACTGAAGCTGGCTTATTTGGCTTAATTACTTCAGTTAATCTTAAATCTGGCTTAAATGTGTCGTCTTCTATATCAAAAGCTATATTTTCTTCAACAAATTTAAATTTACCAGTATGATGGATTGTCGCAGATACATTGAATCCCTTTTCTTTATCTTCTTGTATGTTTAATACTCTATAATAATTTGGAGATCTGCCACTCGCATCAATATTGTAGATAGACCCGTGTTTGATATTTACATCTTTTTCTGAAAACCATTGACTTCCAGTATTTCCATATAAAAAGTTGTTTAATCCATTTATATATATAGCTACTCCGCTATCTACTATGTCATAACTCAATCCCGAACCACCTGGTTTAATTTGTAAAGATATTACTTGTGGATTACGTATTTCTTTATAAAGTTCGTTATTAGCAGATGGGTTTCGATAAAAATCTTCTATTCCAGATTTTCCTACTGGATTATATATGTGTATATTTCCTCCAGTTATGTAGTCTAATTGATCACTACCAATAGCTGGTTCTACTATGATTGCTTCAGGCCCCTTTCCAGAATTTAACGTATTGAATGATCCATTTCCATCTGGATCATAGTAATTTGTTTCTCCACTAGCTCCCAAGATTGTGCCGAAATTTTTAGTAAAATTTCTCATTTCATCTTCGACCATTATTATATCTCCTGGTTCTATTAGAAGGGCTTCAAATCCAGCACCAAAAGAAACTGTTTCTGTTGTATATTGCGATTCAAACAAAATGTATTTAGCTAATCTATGAGCTTGAGATCTTGAAGTTACGCCAATACCATCTAATTGTTTAAAATTTAATCCTACATATTTAATAGCTTCAGTATCTTCGACATATTCCGTTGCGCTTTTATAATTATTTTTTTTATCCAAGAAGGAGACTTCTACGGCAGATAATTTGGTTGATTTATCTACATCTGCATAAGAGAACATTCCATCTTTCACATTTAAATTATTAAATATCAAATGTGGGGGGAATTTATTTTCTTTTGGCGCTGTTGTGGTTAGATTATTAAAGTCTTCGAAAAAATATGGCCTATCTACTTTGACAGTTACGCAAGAATTATTAAAATAAGTCATTGCCCTAAAAGACCTAGCTAAATCTTGAAGCGCTTCGAAAGCTCCCGCTTGATCTTTTATAAGAATATTGCAACTAAATCTCGGCTCTAAGCCACCAAATCCATCATCTAAACCAATAAAATAACCAGCACCCCCATAATCATTTGTTGTCTTGCTTCCGTCATTCATTGTAACGGCATCACAATACATACCTATTTCATACAAAGTCCATTTATCGACAATTTCTACATCTCTTAAATGGGAACCTATCCCATATCTAGTATTAATCAAAAGGTCGTAGTAGATCCAAGCAGGATTGTCAGACCATCCAAATTTAAATGTTCCATCCCAAGGACCATCATAAATTAAATTACCTCTTGTGCATTGGTCGCTCGAAAACCTTCTGTCAGATCCATCTGCATTGATTGGATTATAATTTGAGGGTATTAAAATCTTCTTACCTTTAACTCTAAAAGTTCTCGTCGGAACTTGTGGAAAGTATTTTGAATCTATAGATGTGGCAACATAGCAAGAGTTTGGATAGACGTAAGTCTGATCATTGATTTCTGTTATAGTTGCAACACCAATATCTCTTTTAATTAAATTAGAATAAGTTTCGTATTCTACTTTTTTTATTCTTACAAAATTATATATATCAGTATCAGACAAAACTGGTAAAGTTATATTTTCCAAACTAACTGAATATGGAGAAGTTATGATTCCACTTATTGATATTATTCCGTCACCATTACCCCAAGTCACTCCGCTGCCGCTTCTGGTTGTGAACGATGCTGTTTGAATTGTTTCTACACCATCTTTATCGACCTTTCCGACAAACGCCTGAACAGTTACAGTTAATGGCAAAGGTGTTCCCATTTTACTTTTTCCTGCATTATTTTCTCCTGCTGTTGAAAAGCTTTTTGTATCACTAAGGCCATCTATCTGTAAACCAACCGTTAATTTGTTTACATTTTTATCATAATTTATATAATTATATGGTTTTTCTAAAACTTCTCTTACTCCTAAACGTTGCCATTCTACAAAGTCTCTTGGGCTTGTTCCTTCTCTTCTTATATCTCTGCTTCCTGTACCTGTTCTTGCTCCATTTTCTGAGCCTAATTCTAAAACTTCATATGTTCCACCCGTAGCATTATAATAGTTATTAGCATTATCGGGGAGGAAAATATTAATCTCTGTATCACTTATAATTTCTTTTATTACGCCGAGTTTTCCATTAAGATTTTCATTGCTAGAGTCAGAAATTTTTAAAGCAAATCCAATATAATCATCTGTAATTCCATGAGGCGAGGATGTAGTCACCTTATATGTATCATCTTTTTCTCTATACAAAAAAATTAGTAGCGCCCCTAGTATTCCTCCTGATCCGTAATTGGTTGTATTAACCCAAGATACACTACTAACTGAACCCGTATATAGTACAACACCTAATTCGTATTTCCCTTTTATCGGAGCAGCTACTTTATGTAACTTACTTGGCGTTTTTACTATAGAACTAGCTTTTTGATATTCTGCGCCATCTCTAAATTCTACATCATATTTGGAATGCGTTGGCTGATTGGTTTCTTCCCTTAATGAAATATCGTTAAAGTAAATACCTTTGTCAATTCCATTTGTTGAACTACCAACTGTATTATCGTCGCTTTTAAACTCTTTTTTAGAGTGATCTCCCTCTAAAAACCTTCCTTTTTTATCTGTTAATCCACCAACTGGGCCTTCGCAGATTAAATCAAGTGCTTCATAAATTTGAAACCCAATTTTCGAAAATGTGCCGTCTGGCGGCATAAGATAAGAAGGAGAAGCTCCCTTACTTCTACCAGCGATTGATATCTTTTTTCTAAATATATTTTTATAAAAACTCATTATGCTAAATCTTCGGCAACGACATTTGTTGAGATAATATTTGATCCAACTCTTAACTCTCCGTAAAGCAAAGGAATAGGAAACCCTTGTACTACATTATTTTCCAAATTACTAAAAATATAGCTAGATTGATCAATTTTTGATTCCGCTGTCTGTGGTTTTGGCGTTTCAACAGGAAACAGCAAAGACATAATGCCTTGTATTAACATACCTATAGCTAAATTTGCCAAAAATCCGCCACTGGCCAACGCAGTTCCCAACGCAGTGAGAGCTGCACCCACAAAACCAGCTACTGCTGTCACGACTGATACGACAGCCGTGACCACAAAAGCCCCACCTACAGCGGGGACTATATGAATTTCTTCGGGAGCTTTTGCCGCAGAAAGCTGTTCAACGGTTTCCCATTTTTTATTTGGATTTTGGGGATCTATGAATACATAATTCAAGCCCTCTTTAAATTTTGAAATTAAAAAATTTCTAACTCTAGGGTTGTTTGTATTCAAAGCTTTTGTTATATCCAAAAGCTTACTTACTTTAAATTTATGCTCCCTGCCACAGATTGTAGCTAATTCTCCATGTATAATAACATTAGTCATCCAAAAACTCCTTTAACTTTATTACACCTTTTTCTGATCTTTCGAAATGGGGCATATCAAATAAGTGAAATCCTTTAGTCGTTAAAGAATATATTAAAAATGGATAAAGACAATTTTTTGAATTTTCAATATCGTATTCAGAAGGATTTTCCTTTGCGTTTACATGTGTATGAAATATTGCCAAAAGCTCACCGCTTAATTTTCTTTCTAAAAAATCTGCGGGATTTATAATGAAAATGTCATTATCTTTTGAACGATTCTTGGCTGGTTTAAAAAAAAGCTCTTCATCTTTATAACATACAAAACCGCAGACCTCTTTAGTTGTGTCTGTATTTGCGTATTCAACAAGATCATTTAGAAATTTATCCTTTTGGTGGGTATGCATGAGTTCCTGGGTATCCTCCGAATCTTAGTTGTCCTTGAAATCTTAATTTACAATCAGAGACTTTTTTTGAGCATTCATCTTTTTGCCAATTTTTTGATTTTGGCGGGAAATTTTCGTTGCCAGATACACCATCAGAAACACAAACATAAAAAGTTTTTAGTCTTTCTGCTGGTGCGGATAAATCGGTTTCATCTTCTTCTCTTAGTATGAAATTTTCAATTTGAACAAAGACATAGTCACCTTTGTTATAAGTTGTGCCGCTTTTCCATAAACCTTTGTTTGTAGATGGAGTTACAGTAGCTCCACTAGAATCTGTGAATGGTTGAGAATTTGAGGTCGTTTTTGGTTCCCCCTCATACCTACAACCATGACCTCTGTATATCCATGTGCAATACCTAGAATAAACGTTTCTATTAGGTATATAGACATTATCTAATTCAAAAACAGTGGACAATTCAAATTCAACCAATTCTTTTGTTTCTGTTGTTCTTCTATTTATGTAAAAAGTCTGGTCAGGCAAAAACATTGTACCAGAAGCCTCGCTTGCTTGTGTGGAAATATCAAAATATGGATTTTTGCCTCCTTCAAAATTTAAATCATCCAAAAACCTTGCAAAAGTCCGTTTTCTAACTACTTTTGCCCCGATTAGATTATTGTGGACTTTCAAATATTTAGATATCACATATTGAATATTAGATACCTTGAGTCTGGGTCTGGGTAAACTATTATCTCCTTTAACTTCAAAACCTTCGACTTCCATTGGGTATGATATATACTCCTGCCCCTGCCACACAATTCTTTCCGAAAGTGATTTTTGATATGGGGTTAGAGCTAAGACGCTATTTTGGTCTTCTGGCCAGTCATAATATATTAGATAAAATTCTAAAATTTGACTAGGTTCTAGAGACATTGCCTCTGAAGCTACTTTTTGATTTATTCCTTGCGCCATATTTAAGTTTACACTTTTAAAATTAAATTTATAATAAATTGTGCTTAAAGAAATTAAAGACAAATTTTATACTTTTCAGAAAGAAATTTTTCCAATAATTGATTCAGTCAGTGAGGTGGAATATAACTTCATTATCGAAACCTTATCCTTAATTAATAATGATGACATCTATGAAAATGAACATTTATCCAGTTATTCTTACCCAATTAGCGTTTCTGGCAAATCTGTAAACTCTTCTAGATTTATTTTTGGGACAAAAACTAATACAAATTTGTTTCAAAAAAATGCCCAAAAAATGCTAAAATCTTTAAACATCCAAGAATCAAAACCCGAAGGGTTCCAATGGTACGGGATCGGTTGGGATATAGAAAATGATGAAATTAAAATTTATTTCTTAAAAAAAGATTTTTCTGAAATTTTTTGTAAAGAATATTGTAGAAGTTCAGCTAAAAAAATCAGAGATAAGGTCTATCAAGTTGGCAAATACGCCACAACAATGAAAAAAGACAAAGAAACAGTAGAACAAATTAACACAAACTCCATAGAACACGAAATTGTAGACAAAATGCACAATTTGGGCTTCATTCTGGATACATACAGTGAGTATGGGGATAAAAAAACATTTTATTTTGATTAATATGGAACAATATCATTTCACAGAAGAGGCTAATTATAAAGAATCTTACTTAATTGCAAAGTTACAATTTAGAAAAATTATTAACAATTTTAATGAGATAAAATTTAGCTATAATTTTAACAAACTTTACAGTGGCGAGAATCATTATAAACTATTTTTGAAAAAGGGCGATAGTTTAATCTGTGGTGCTTTGGGCCATATTTATGAAGGTAAAGTTTTTATGGACATTTTCTTTTGGAACGAGGTGTCTTATGAATACAATATGCAAATTGTCAGATGGTTTTTTGAAGAGTTTTTCAAAAGAACTTCCAAAAAAAACGTTTCTTACGCTATTTTACCCCTAGATAAAAATAGAAAAAAGTTTGATTTTTTTAAAAGACACAATGAAATATTTTTTCGATCCGATAAACAATTTGATTTAAAAGACGAATATTTAAAAAGCTTATATATCCACCACCATCTCTTAGAAATAAAATATGAATCATATTTTTGTGAAACGCAGCATCCAAATTAAAACAAATAAAACAAAAGCAATATTTTGTTAAAATTCCAGTCTTTAAGTGTAAAACAATAATATGTCATCTGAAAATCCAAATGAATTAAGAAGTGAGATTCATAGCACCTCAGACACTGGCGTTCTTGCTGGAGGAACGCTAGAAAGTAGAGTAGCTGCTTTAGCCTCAGTATATCCAACTGGAGATTCCCAAAATTTTCACATGTTTACTCATATTATACAAGAGCTAAACAGAAAACTCGACCAATTTGGTTTCGCCGATAATATCGTTCAACCAATAGATGCGGGATTTCGGCCTCTCAATTTTAATGATTTCTTTGGAGACGCTTCTCCAAGCCCTAACCTCCCAGATTATCTAGAATTAGAAAATGATTCATTTCTATTTCAAGAAAATGGATTCAAATTAATCTTAGAACAAGATATCTAGTGTAAAGAGTTAATATGGCAGACAAAAAAATATCACAATTAACAGAATTAACTACCGTAGACCCATCTAATGATCTTTTAGTGATTGTCGATTTTAACACAAATGAGACGAAAAAGGTTAAAATAGAAGATCTTCCTTACGAAGTCTCGGAGATTACATTCTTTGCTCTTACCAATGAATCAACCAGCAGCAAACGAGTTGTCGGTTCATTGGATGTGGCTGATATCCCTGCAAGTTGTGCCTATGCTCAGATTGGTAACTCAGTGACATCGATTGGGGACTATGCGTTTTATAGCAATTCACTCACTTCAGTCACAATTCCTAATTCTGTGGAAACGATTGGGAGCTATGCGTTTGGTTACAGTTCACTCACTTCAGTCACAATTCCTAATTCAGTGACATCGATTGCGGGCTATATGTTTTATACCAACAGTTCCCTCGAATCAGTCACAATTCCAGATTCAGTGACATCGATTGGGATCTATGCGTTTTCTAACTCTTCACTCACTTCAGTGACAATTCCTAATTCTGTGGAAACGATTGGGAACCATGCGTTTTCTAGCAACTCACTCACTTCAGCCACAATTGGTAATTCAGTGACATCGATTGGGAACTATGCTTTTTCTAACAACTCCCTCGAATCAGTCACAATTCCAAATTCTGTGATTACGATTGGGTCCGATGCGTTTGCTAGCAACTCACTAACTTCAGCCACAATTGGAGATTCAGTAACCACGATTGGATTCCGCGCGTTTATTAACAACTCACTCACTTCAGTCACAATTGGTAATTCAGTGACCTCGATTGGGATCAATGCGTTTAGTAACAACTCACTCACTTCAGTCACAATTCCAAATTCAGTGACCTCGATTGGGTTTTATGCGTTCGCTAACAACCCAACTTTAAACGATGTAACAGCTAACATTACAAAGACTGTTTTTGATACGGGAACGAACATACTGAGTGGCACAGCAGCCGCCCTTACTCTCCGAGTTCCTACGGGAGACACGACATGGGACGCACTTGAAGCTGCAAGTCCATCCGCGTATCAAGGTAATGCCGCCGTAACCGTTGTTCGAATCTAATATGAGTAAAACAATCCATTATACATCAGGACTTCCAAGAGCTTGCTCAACTCTCTTGCAGAATCTCCTTGCACAGAACCCAGAAGTCCATGCTACGGCGACCAGCGGAATGCATGAGATCATGTATCTGTCTAAGGCGTTCTTTAAGACTGAAGAGTTTCGCACTATTCCGAATCCGAATGATGGTGAAAAGTTGTTCGGTGACTTTATGCGAGCAGGTATAACTAACGCATTCAACAGCGTGACGGATCGCCCTATTGTGGTGGACAAATGCCGCAGTTGGATTGGTAGTGCCTCCCTACTGTTCAAACTGTTTCCAGATGCAAAACTATTGATACCTGTTCGTGATATTCGAGGGGTGCTTTCGAGCATGGAGAAGAAGTTCCAGCAACATCCAGAGTTTCAAATGGAAATGAGCCAGCAGGACACGGCCAACATTCAGACTATTGAGGGTCGTGTAAACTTCTGGCTCCAACAACCACCTGTCGGAATCGCTATTCAACGCATCCATGAGATTGCACGTCTTCACAAAGATAAGGTTCACTTTGTTCATGCAGAAGACCTAACCAGCCACCCGCAAGAAACGATGAACAGAGTGTGGAGTTATTTGGGTATGGAGCCATTTATACATAACACCGCCAACGTAGAGCAATACACACAGGAGCATGACCTTGGATGGCCTTTTGGTGATCACATTATTCGCCCAGAGATCAAACCGCTCGTTCCAGACTGGCATGATACACTTGGTCGTCAGCTTTCCGACCAACTCAATCAGAAATTTAATTGGATTAACGAATTATGAAAAACGCATTAATTAACAAAGAAACAAATAGAATTATCAAAGTTAAAGATGGTGATTTTTTAAATCCACCTGAATTTGCAGAAGTGGTATCTATTTCTAATGCAAAAGCCGCCATTTTCGAATCTTCGACTGAGCCGATGTTTTTAATTAACAACGAAGTTGTTGGCTTAGACGTAAAGATGGCGACCAAAAGAGAAGAGAGGAGAGAGCAGCGATTTGCTGAAAATTCAAACCTTTTTAAATCTCGCAAGATCGAAGAAATTAAAAAAGCCAGAGATGCAGAATATAATGCAATTCTTGTAACTAGCGACGGCCTTCAATTCAAATCAGATTTAGAAACAATCATTGACGTAAAAACTTTGATTGAAATCCTTCCAGATGGAAGCTCTTTTGACGGCTATAAATCAGCAGATGGTTCATACAATACGATTACCAAAGAGCAATTCCAGACAGCGATTACAGAAGGTATAGCACGGAAGTCTGCCGCTTTTGCTAAGGAAGCCCAGCTTGTAGCGTCTGTAAGTGCCGCTACAACACTTGCAGAACTTGAATCTATTACTTGGTAATAAATAAAAAATAATTTAAAAAAATAATCAAGGCCAGTTTTAAAGACTGGTCTTTTTTTTGCAAATTTGACTTGACAAAAGTCTTTTTTCTGATATTAATAAGACAATGAGCAAATGGACTGAACAACAACGCGGCGCTTTCTGGAAAAAAGAAGGCAAAAATGGCAAATATCTAGCTGGATACGTTACCATAGAAGGTAAGAAATATCCCGTTACTGTTTTTCCTAACCAATATAAGGAAAAAGAAAATCAACCCGAATTTATAATCTATGAAACATTTTCTAACTAATCTTTTGTTTTTGCCAATTTTTGCTTTAATTATTTTGGCGCAAGAAATTATTTAGCTGAAGGATAAGCTCAAAAAATCCAAAAAATAATTCACTTTTTATTTGACATTCTGAATATTTTACTCATTATAACTATCATGTCTAAAAAATTATTAAATGGTAGAACACAAAAAAAGGGCGTAGGAAAGCTTTATGGGCGATCTCACGGAGAAATGGTATTTAACGATCATGTCGGTCGCAAAGTTACGCAAAAAATTGATGCGGCGATTAAGAAAAATTTAGAAAAATCAACGCCAAAGTAAAAAACTCTTAACTTAACAGAGGAATAGAGTTATGGTAGTTACAAAAAGTTTCCT
>Ga0209653_1002323_pt1 | contig 13959 bp, 19 predicted proteins | sample SaaInl6LU_22_DNA_FD_184644 | JGI IMG/M metagenome (GOLD analysis project Ga0209653, IMG submission 184644) | Marine microbial communities from expanding oxygen minimum zones in the Saanich Inlet - ESP_116LU_22_DNA (SPAdes) (version 2) | ecosystem: Environmental > Aquatic > Marine > Intertidal... | reverse complement strand
AGACCATGAGTTAAACATTGTGGCTTGCATGACTGAAATCATGGCGAACGTGGAGTTTAACTAATGAAGCCATTTGATTTTGTTAGTTCGATAAATCAGACTAAGCAGGATTTACTTCAAGATGATACACTGGATCGCCAGAACGAGAAAGTGTATTCATCTTTCCTTACGAATCGTTCTTTGTCTTATTTCCCTGACACAGTAGCCGCGGCTAATCTGATGAATCAATATCATCAAATCGACTCGAAACTACAATACCATTTTTTACTAAATATAATACGAAAGCGTAAACGATTTAGTAAATGGGATAAACCCGAAGTCGTTAACGATATTGATGTGATTAAGGAGTATTATGGATATAGTAATGAGAAAGCAAAATCCGCACTCAAACTCCTCTCACCTAGCCAAATACAAGAACTAAAACAAAGGACATTTAAAGGTGGAAGAAAATAAAATCTGGGCTCCTGGTGATATGCTCGAAGTTACTTTGAACGAACCAGACGATTTTTTAAAGGTACGTGAAACTCTAACACGTATGGGAGTGGCTTCAAGACGTGAACAAAAACTATTTCAATCTTGTCATATTTTACATAAACAAGGAAGATACTTTATTGTTCACTTCAAAGAGTTGTTCTTACTAGATGGTAAGAAATCAAATCTTGAAGAAGCCGATATTCAACGTCGTAATACTATTGCGACATTACTAGCAGATTGGGGATTGATCCAAATCATTGATAAAGAGAAATCTACTAACTGCGCACCATTAAGACAAGTTAAGATTATTTCACACAAAGATAAACATTTATGGGAACTATGCCCAAAATATAATATCGGAAATAAGTAAAACTTGTATAAATAGTACCGGGTATGCCGATGGTCGGGTACCCATCTATCTTGCTTTATTAAAGGAGAAAACTATGACTACAAATACTAAATCTTTATTCCCTCGTCAAACCTTTGTTGGATTTGAACACCTATTAAACGAACTAGACTTCATCGGTCGCACTGCAAGCGAAAACTATCCTCCGCACAACGTTGTGAAAGTCGATGACACTCATTATCTGATTGAGGTCGCATGTTCAGGTTTCAAAGCAGATGAGTTGGAGTTAGAACAAAAAGAACGAACGCTAACTATTTCGGGTAAGCATGAACGTAGAGGTCGAGATTATGTACATCAAGGCATCTCGCAGAAGGCTTTCCGAAGACAGTTTCGTTTGTCTGAGTATGTAGAAGTAGAAGGAGCCTCTCATGAAGACGGCATCTTGGCAGTTCATCTGAAAGTTGTTGTTCCAGAAGAGAAGCGTCCTCGTAAGATTACTATTCAAAAATCTATCGAGGAATCTACAAATGGAAACGAAACACAATAGCAGTAAACTAGAAACATTTGGTTACTGTGTGGCTACTACAATGACTCTATTCACTTTAGTCATTACATTGTTGCCACTTGCATAATGTCGGGGAGTTTCGGCTCCCCTTTTTTTATTTTGGAGTATATAATGTCAGATATTAAAATCATTCGTATGGTATCAGGTGAAGACGTGATGGCAGAAGTAAAAGATAACGCAACATCTTCTTTTGAACTTACTAACTCAGTTGTTCTAATACCAGACCAAAACAATCAAATACAGTTTATCCCATACGCACCATTCGTGAGTAGCGATACTGTCACTGTAAGCGCAGATAAAACTATCTACGTTGCAGATCCCGATGAGTCAATCATCGAACACTACAAAAAACTATTTGGTAAAATCGTTACACCAAGTTCGCAGATTATTACTTAAGGTAAAAACATGTCAACTAAGATTCAAGCATACATGCAGGTCGAGTTAAACAATCCACTTGCAGTAAAATATCATGAAGTTGCTTTAAAATCATTTGAACGTGTTTCAGATATTTTTGAGATTAATGTCATTCAGTGCTTGACTCCTGACACGTTATTAGATACAATAACACTCGATCCAAAAAAGCCTCGTTCTCCACAAGAACAGGCTTCTCTCCATTCTCAGTATCGTATGCATAAGCGTATTGCGAATGGCGAGAGACTTTGGATTATGGAGCACGATGCATATTTACATCCCGAGCACGAAGACACATTTCGTATGATTATGTCTAAGTATCAGCAGATGTACACATGCAATATCGGCATAGCGATGGAATGCTACACAGCGCACCCGATTGTATCTAAAATGTTTTGTGAACGTGTAGAGAATGATTTGAAAACGAATAGCACAGGTCCCATGGGCATACTACACTCTGTTACTGATATTATCACCAAAGATAAAAATAATCAGTTTAACAATGTGTACTGGCCGAAGCGTGGGCAAGATAATAAAACTGGGCTAGGTCGAACAGTCACAGAAGCATTTCAAAAGCCAAGAAAGGTTCTAGACGCACCTGTATGTCAACTCATAGATGAGCAGGCAGGTACTACAGTAATAGACAGACCTATCAACAAGCGCATCGAAAGATACAATCCAAAAACGCATCCCAACTTTAAGTTTATTGACATTGACAAATAGGTTTGATATAATAATATTATGAAGTTTTATACCAGTGTAACACGTCAAGGCAACAAAATCCTCTATCGAGGTTACGAGAACGACAAACGTGTCGAGAAACGTATATCATACCGACCCACACTTTATGTAGAGTCGAAACGTTCGACTGGGCAGTTTAAAACTCTGTTCAATCGTTCTGTTGAGCCTATGCAGTTTGATAGCATGAGTGAGGCGTCGGACTTTCAAAAACAATATGATGGTGTTCCCAACTTCGCAGTCTATGGGCAGAATAACTTTGTCACAGCGTTTATCGGCGAGTACTTCGATGAAGAGATTAAGTTTGATAAAGATAAAATCAATATCACCACAATCGATATCGAGGTTGCATCTGATGAGGGCTTTCCTAAGCCTGATGAAGCGAAGCATCCTATCATTTCTATTACATGTAAGAACAATCAAGACAAACTCTATCACGTATGGGGTATGGGTGATTACGAAGTAACCAACTCTGATGTCGTCTATTATAAGTGCGATAATGAATCCCATTTGATGAAAGTATTCATTGACTGGTGGCGTCATAACTCGCCTGACGTATTGACTGGTTGGAACTCTAAGATGTTCGATATGCCTTACATTGTCAATCGTCTACGTAATATCGGTTTATCAGAATCAGTGAAGATGTTATCTCCGTGGGGTATCATCAAAGAACGTGAAGTGCGTGTGATGCATGGTACCGAACAGACTTATGAGATTGGTGGGTTAGCACAACTCGACTATCTCGATTTATTTAAGAAGTTTGGTAAACTGACCTGGGGTGAGCAAGAATCATATAAACTTGACCATATTGCGCACGTCGTGCTAGGCGAGAATAAGTTGTCATACGAAGAATATGGTTCGTTGCACAGTCTATACAAGCATGACTTTCAGAAGTTTATCGACTATAACATTAAAGACGTTGAACTGGTTGATAGATTCGAAGAGAAAATGGGTTTGATTGCACTTGCTATGACTATTGCATATCAATCACGTTCTAACTATGCAGATACATTTGGTACAACTGCTATATGGGATTCTATTATCTACAACGAACTGAAGAGTAAGAATGTAGTGATCCCACCGAGACCTTCTATCGACCACGACGCTGGTAAGATTGTGGGTGGTTATGTAAAAGATCCCTTTGTAGGTTCTCATGACTGGGTTGTATCATTTGACTTGAACTCGCTATATCCTAATATCATTGTACAGTATAATATGTCTCCCGAAACGATGACATACGATACTGAAGAAGATGTTGCGCAGTGTGCTAACGGTGCAATGTTTCAGAAAGACCGTGAAGGTATCATTCCTAACGTTATCAAGAAGTTCTATGATAATCGTGTGACGATTAAAAAGAATATGCTTAAAGCAAAACAGGTTTATGAACAAACACCTACTAGAGCCTTAGAGAATGAAATCAATACACTTGATAACCAACAAATGGCTATAAAGATTTTGATGAACTCACTCTATGGTGCACTAGCCAACAAATACTTTAGATACTTTGACCAGAAGATTGCTGAAGGTGTTACCATGTCAGGTCAACGTGCGATTAAAACAGCAGAGAGAGCAGTAAACGATGAGATGCAAAAACTTCTTAAAACGGATGAAGACTACGTTGTGGCAATTGACACCGATTCTGTTTATATTCGTATGGGGGATCTCGTTGATAAGTTTTCTCCTGCTGATCCGGTAAAGTTTCTTGATAAGATATGCGAAGAGCATTTCGAGAAAGTGATTGCAGATGCCTATCAGAATCTTGCTGATGTGACTAATGCATATGAGAATCGTATGGTGATGAAACGAGAAGCGATTGCGGATCGTGGTATCTGGATGGCTAAGAAGCGTTATATTCTAAATGTACATAACAATGAAGGTGTTCAGTATGCAGAACCTAAACTGAAGATGATGGGTATCGAAGCAATCAAGTCCAGTACACCACAAGTCGTACGTGACAAGATGAAAGAGGTATTTCGAGTAATCATAGAAGGTACTGAAGAAGATACACAGCAGTTCATTTCAGACTTTAGAACCCATTTCAAGAACCTTGCGCCCGAAGCGATTGCATTTCCTCGTGGGGTGAGTGATATTACGAAATGGAAAGACCGTACAAATATTTACTCAAAAGGCACACCCATACATGTACGTGGCTCGTTACTATATAACCATTATGTCAAGAAACATGGCATAAGTGATAAGTACGAATATATTCAGGATGGTGAGAAGATAAAGTTTCTGTATCTCAAGAAGCCGAATAAAATCAAAGAAAATGTAATATCTTTCTCGATGGCATTACCCAAAGAGTTTGGTGTACATCCTCAGATTGACTTTGACTTACAGTTTCAGAAAACATTTATCGATCCACTTGAACCGATTCTTGGTGCGGTCGGATGGACAACAGAACCTAAAGCATCACTAGAGGACTTTTTTGGATGAACACAGAACATTTGCCATTCCCCGACGAAGGTTGGGGCTATCTACCACCCACAGATGATGTTATTAGAGCATTTCAGTTTGCACGATATCATTACGACCCGAAACGTGTTTTAGAAATCGGGTTTCATCTTGGGCACTCAACAACATACCAACTAGAAACATACAACAAGAAATCTCAACTTGTTTCTGTGTCTCCTTTCATCGATAGAACTGGTGTACATAAGGGTGATTTCATTGATCCGACATTGCGTTGGAAGATGGCGTGTACTCTATACGATAAGTATAAACCTCGATGGGTATGGATTCCTGGTAAGTCTCATATGGTGCGTCAAGAAATAGATGCGTATCATGAAGCCGCACCTTTTGACTTTGCATTAGTTGACGGTGGGCACACATACGAGCCAGCATCATATGATATGCAGATGTGTGTAGACTTTGGAATGAAAGCCTTTCTATTAGATAACTTTGAGTTACAACCAGTGCGTAATGCATTTAATGATAACCCAAGATTAAAACTTAGAAAGCGTTTTTTCTATGAGCAGACGTTCAAAGGCAGAACGAAAAAGAATCAGTTAGCAGTGATAGAAATATTACCAGAAGGTGTTGACATCGATACCCGAGTTTGATAACATATAGTTATTGATTTGACAGAGGTAATATATTATGAATACACTTGATGCACGTAGTATCGCTTTGCTTACTAAACGTGGTATTGTAGGTCACGTAGCCGCAGAAAGATTTGTTAATGACTTTCTTGCTTATTCAGTGTACTTTGAAGCACGTGCTTACGGCACTGTTGACGAGATGCTTAACCTTCTTGAAGACGAGTCTAATCTAACTGACTCGTCTATTCTTAAAACCAACTGGTGTAAAAACATTAGCGAACTAATCAGCCCTCGACTGCGATGTAATGATTTGTTTATGAAACTGTTTGAAGTCTTACTCATGAACAAAGGCAAAGGCGTTGGCGTTGGTGAGTTAGTTTTACCACTCATTCTTTCTAACTATCGATTCAGCAATGAGAGTGACGGCATTTTCTATGACAATGGCGAAAAGAACTTTGTTGAAATCAAAAACAATGGAGCAAGTCTTAAGCCTGTTAAAACTGGCGTGACTGAAAAAGGCTTAGTTGACCAACTCAACGAAAAATATTTTAACGGTAATGCTCCAGGTTATCTCGGTGAGAAAATGTTTCAAAAACACGTAGAGTCTGTTAAAGATCCTGAGTTGTATCGCAACTACTTTCGAGAGTTATATGTAGGTTGTGACCAAGATGATTTGAATGACATGGTTGATGAAATCAAAGAGTGTTACAGAGAAAAAGAATCGTTTTGTCGAGCAGTAGGCAAGTTTGCGTTGAAACAATATCAGAAGGTTGATGGTTGGACAAATATTCTATACATCGATGCTGATACAATGAAGATGGTAAACATTGCTGATACTACTAATATCGATGAGTTGAAGTTGAGATTCTCGCCTAAGTTGATTCGAAAAAAAGATACCCAGGCTATTGCTGATGGGTATGTAAATGTGAGAATATAAATGAAACCAATATTCACTTGGGCGGGTGGTAAAACTCGACTTCTTAAACATTATATGCCATACTTTCCTAATGATATGAATACGTACTGCGAACCATTCTTTGGTGGTGGTGCTGTATTCGTTCATGTAGTGAAAACATATAACCCGAAGAATATTATCATTAACGATATTAACGATGACGTGATGAACATCTATCGTTCTATCAAGTCAGACTTGCCAGAGTTTCTTGATAGACTTAATGAGTTACAAGCACAGTATATTCCATTAGATAAAGAAGCACGTAAGAAGTTCTACTTCGAAGTTAGGCATTCACATGCATATGATTTCGAAACATGGAGCAAACCTTTCGAGTCTGCTACACTATACTTTCTAATGAAAACTGGCTTCAATGGCATATATCAGTTAAACAATAACACTAATGGGCGATATGGTACACCTGCTGGTTTACTCAATCAGAAAGATACTGTATATGATATTGACGTTATAAACTGGTGGCACGAAGCATTACAAAACACTCAGATAATGAGCACAGATTGGTCTGATGCTGTAACAAACGTCGAAGATAAAGATGCATTCTTTTTCTTTGATCCGCCTTATCGTGATTCATTTGCTGATTATGGCAATGGGTTTAATGATGAGCAACTATTGAAGTTAATCGACTTTGCGACCACATGTAACAGTGTAATGATAAGCAATCGGGATGATGACGATTGGTTTAAAGATAAGAAGAAAGGCTTATCTCACATTAACATACCAGTTACATACACCGCAGGTCGAAGAAAGAAAACAAGTGATGGGTTTGTAGCAAAGCCCGCAACTGAAATACTTTTATATAAATCAATAGTTGACAACTTCTTTGTATAGTGATAGAATAGTATTATTATGTATGAACTAACAATGTTTCGAAATCAGTTTGACAACAAGACTCACAATCATCTTGCGTTTAAGACGTGGGAGCAGTTTGTCTCTTGGCTATATAAAGTTTCAAAACTGCCAGGCAAGAAGGGTGGTTCTGATTCATCGCCTTTGATATCACCAGCGGTATATCGTGAAGGCACTACACGTAGCAATAAGAACGCTACTCATTGGGGTGAGTGGTGCGCACTTGATGTTGACGAACATGAGTTACCTAATGATTTAGAATCATTGAAGCAAGAACTACAGAATAGATTTGGTCAATACGATTATGTCGTCTATAGTACTGCGAGTAACAGCCTTGATAAGGCTAAGTTCAGAATAGTATTCAAACTCGACGAAGCAGTTGAGCAAGAAAGAATAAAAGCATTTTGGTATGCTATTAATAATGAAGTAGGCGAACTTGGTGATCCGCAGACAAAAGATGTTTCAAGAATGTTTTTTGTTCCTGCACAGTATCCTGACAGTAACCCTTTCATCTTTAGCAATAGCGGTAGCCCTATTGATGTTAGCGCACTTATTGCTAAACACCCTTATGTAGAAAAAACTGGTAATAGTTTTCTTGATAGACTACCACCAGAAATGCAAAAAGCAGTAATCGAACATCGTAAACAGTCGATGAACAATACTAATATATACTGGTCTGACTATACAGATTGCCCATTCTTTCCTAAGCAGTTAGCGTTAGAATATAAGACAATCAGTAAGACAGGTTGGTATCACAAGATGTATCAGATTATGGTTGCGACAGCAGGCAATGCAATCAACCGTGGTTATCCTATTACATCAAAACAAATAGCAGATTTATGTGGACAACTTGACAGAGACACAGGAAACTGGTATAATAATAGACCACTCGAACTTGAAGCGGATCGAGCGGTAGAATATGCATATCGTAATAACTAGGAGTATACTATGAGCAACAACCCCGAAACACGACCAGTAGAGATTACTGACCAAGCAACTGGTGAAAAAATCATTGAGCATTTACCAATCGACATGGCAGATGAAATGCAAGCCGACGTAGATGCAACTGAACGTGAGAAGCAACAAGGGCAACAACTTCGTGTTGGTGTTATTGGTAATAATGTATTATCACAAGCCACATATGTTGCATTTGATACACGTAATGTAGAACGTTTTCAGGCTGAATCATTAGATGACATTGACCGACTATGTGAATGGCGCCCAACACTATCTGTATACTGTGCAGATATTCCACTATTGAAAAACGATACCTTAGATGACTCAGACTTTATTAACACTATGGTTAAACTAGTCAAGACAGTTGATTCTAGTATTCTTGTTCGTAGTACATTAAACATTGAAACGATTGAACGTCTAATCGTCGCCCTAGGTTACGAAGTGTTTAATGCTAAAGTGATTTACATGCCTGAGTTCTCATCATCGCAAAATATTGGTGACTTACTTGTGAATGACTTTCAAGCGATTGGTGGTGACGAGAAAGCACTACAGGCATTTACTGGCATTCTGAAGCATACGACTCACTTCTCTGCAAAAGAGATTGTGACTGGTTCAATCTTTGAGATTGCATATGCTAAACTTGGTGTGGCAGGCTTTAAAGCAGTGAAGCAGACATTCTTTAATCAGTTACATGAAACGATTCTTGATGTTAAGAATGCTAATCCGACTATTGTTCGTCGATTGATTGAGAAAGCACCCGACTTGAATGATAAGAGTGTGATGGTTCCTACATTCGTGCGGTCACGTACTGATGATACGGTATCATATAAACAAGCACGTTCTTACTCAGGCGAGTTCGAGAATGATGAAGTGCGTATGCTTGCAGGTATGACTGACCGCATTCCACTCGTTGATGAATGTATCAACTATCGAAACTTGAAAGACTAGTAATACCGGGCTCGAAAGAGCCCTTTTAATCTAAGAAGGTATAATATAATGAAAATATCAGTTGTTGGTCATGGGTTTGTAGGTGAAGCAGTCGAATATGGATTCGATACAAAGAACACCGATATTACTTTGATTGACCCTAAACACAATACTAAAGTCGAAGACTTGTATAATAAAGATATAAAAGTTGCATTTGTTTGTGTTCCTACGCCTATGTCTGATACTGGTGATATCGATGATAGTATTGTACAAGATGTTACTCGAAAGTTGATTGCCAATACTAATGCGATTGTTGTATTGAAGTCAACAGTTACGCCCGATAGTGTAAAAGAGTTGAGTAGTATTGAACCAAATCGGTTTGTGTATAATCCAGAGTTTCTGACAGAACGCAATGCAAAGAATGACTTTGTTGATGCAACGTTTCATGTATTTGGAGGTGCTGATAATCCAGTGCACCAAGTTATTGAACTATACAAGAGACATAGTAGATGTCAGGTGAATAACATCTGGTCATGCACACCAGTCGAAGCATCATTTATTAAATATGCTATTAATACATTTCTTGCTACTAAGGTAACATTCTTCAATCAGTTGAAAGATGAGACTGACAGATTCGGTTGTGACTTCGAAACCATTACTGATATCATAAGTCAAGACAAACGTATTGGTAATAGTCATATGCAAGTCCCAGGACCTGATGGTAGACGTGGCTTTGGTGGCGCATGTTTCCCCAAAGATACGAATGCAATGTATAACTTTAGTAATGACTTTGAGTTGTTGAAAAGTGTGTTGACAATCAATGCAGACTATCGTATAATATATGACTTAGATGCACGTGAAAAAGAAATGAATGTAACATTTGGAGAAAAGTAAATGTCAATAATGGATAAACTTAAAAAGAACTCAAAGGTCAAAGGTACTGCTGTACTGAGTAACTCAGAGTTCTTTGGTGAAAAAGAAGTAACACCAATCGACGTACCGATGCTGAACGTAGCATTGTCTGGTCGTCTGGATGGTGGCTTAGTATCTGGTCTAACAGTATTAGCAGGTCCTTCGAAACACTTCAAGACATCGTTTGCACTGAAAATGGCAAGCGCATATTTAAAATCAGATCCCGAAGCAATCATTCTGTTTTATGATTCCGAGTTTGGTTCGCCACAGTCTTACTTCGAAGCATTTGATATTGACTTAGAACGAGTGTTACATACACCGATTACCAATGTCGAAGAGTTAAAGTTTGACTTGATTAGTCAACTCGAAGAACTAGATAAGAAAGATAAAGTTATGATTGTGATTGATTCAATCGGTAACTTGGCATCTAAGAAAGAACTTGAAGATGCAATCAATGAGAAATCTGTTGCTGATATGTCACGAGCAAAAGCACTGAAAGGTTTGTTCCGTATGGCTACTCCGTACTTGACAATGAAGAACATTTCGATGCTTGCAATCAACCACACATATAAAGAGATTGGTTTATTTCCTAAAGATGTTGTTGGTGGCGGTACAGGCATTTATTATTCAGCAGATAATATCTGGATTCTAGGGCGTCGTCAGAATAAGACAGGTCAAGAAATCACAGGTTATGATTTTATTATCAACGTTGAGAAGTCGAGATATGTTAAAGAAAAATCGAAGATCCCTATCTCAGTATCTTGGGATGGTGGTATTGAACGTTATAGCGGTTTGCTTGACGTTGGTCTTGCAGGTGGTTTTGTTGTCAAGCCTAGTAATGGCTGGTACCAAAAAGTGGATACTGACACAGGCGAAGCCGTGGGTACTAAAGCACGTGAGAAAGATACGTTGACAGAAGAGTTTTGGTCTGATATACTATCTAATCAAAAGTTCATCGATTTCGTACAAGCACAATACCAGATTGGTTATAAAGCAGAAGTTGATTTAGATGAAGTTTTAGATTTAGCCCAGGAGTAAGTATGGCTATTCAACAAGTGAGCGAAGGTGTTGACTATGAGTTGACACCCGCAGACGAGTTATCTAACGAGCAGGCATGGAACGTACGCATCCTTGAAGGTGATTATGTCGAGACGGTTATCCGTTTCGGCAACATCGGTGTCGATATTGAGAATGAAGCATTAACATTTAACTTCAGTATCGTATCAACACCCGATGATACACTGACAGAAGATGACGAGCCTTTCCAAGAATATGCTACGTTGATACTTGATAATATATTAGAAAATGCGATATCGCAAGATGCATTAGTTATGGGAAATCCGAATGACGACACCGATTGAGTTAGAACAGATTATTCTTAGAAACTTATTAACGAACGAATCTTTTATGAGAAAGGTTGTTCCGTTTCTTAAGAAAGAATACTTCGAAGGTAATACCAAGTTTGTATTTACTGAGATTACAAAGTTTGTGGGCAAGTATAATAAGTTGCCTACACTCGAAGCATTCAAAATCGAACTAGACCAATCCAACACGCTGAGTGACCAAGCATATCGTGAAGCGGTTGAAATGTTACCAAATATCTTTCATGCGAAAGATGAGAATGAACAATGGTTGTTAGCAACAACCGAAAAGTGGTGTCAGGATCGTGCAGTCTACCTTGCTATCATGGAGTCTATCTCTATCATTGATGGCAAGCACCAAGACTTAAATAAGAATGCACTTCCTGAGATCCTACAGAATGCGCTGTCGGTTACGTTTGACACGAACATAGGTCACGACTACCTTGAGAACGTTACAGAACGTTATGCCTTTTACCATGAGCAGGAAGAGAGAATACCTTTCGATTTAGATTACTTCAATAAAATCACGAAAGGGGGTTTGCCAAATAAGACGTTAAACATCGCATTGGCTGGTACAGGTGTAGGTAAGTCTTTGTTTATGTGTCACGTAGCCGCCAGTGCACTCGCACAAGGGCGCAATGCTCTCTATATTACTATGGAGATGGCAGAAGAACGTATTGCTGAACGTATCGATGCGAACTTATTAAATGTTCCTATTGACCAGTTAGACCACTTATCTGAAGATATGTTTACACAAAAGGTTCATAATATTGCACATAGCACTAAGGGTAAACTTGTCATCAAAGAATACCCTACTGGTCAAGCACACACTGGTCACTTTCGAGCATTGTTAAATGAACTGAAAATGAAGAAGAAGTTTGTTCCAGATATCGTATTTGTTGATTACTTGAATATATGTTCTTCGTCTAGAATGAAAGGTATGGGTGGTTCGATAAACTCATATACATATATTAAAGCGATTGCTGAAGAAATGCGTGGGCTTGCTGTAGAGTTTGATGTGCCTATCGTATCAGCAACACAGACAACACGTTCTGGTTTTGCAAACTCAGATCCAGGTTTAGAAGATACGTCCGAGTCTTTCGGTCTACCTGCTACTGCTGACCTGATGTTTGCATTAATATCAAACGAAGAACTTGAAAGTCTTGGTCAGATTATGGTTAAACAGTTGAAGAATCGTTACAATGATCCAGGTGCGCACAAACGTTTTGTTGTGGGTGTTGATAGGTCTAAGATGCGATTATTTGATGTAGATGAAGCAGACCAGACTTTGATGAATGATAGCAACCCTGTTACTATGAATACATCATCGACGAATGATAAACTAAAATCAATAAAAATATTATCATAGGAGAAGTCTATGGACATGTTACATCATACTATTATCGCATTATTATGTATATTTGTGGCGTATCAAGTTGGTCGTTGGTTTGGCTATAGAAAAGGTGTAGGTGAAGTATGGACAATGCTACTATACGTTTTTGATGCCAAAGAAATAGATGTTAACGAAGAGTTCGAAGTGATTGTGACAAAACATGATGGAAAATCAAAGAAGGTAAACTAATAATGAAAACTGACAAATATAATCGTAACCTTAAAGGTGTAACAGTAGATGTGTATGATGTATTAAAAGCATTTAATGTAACATGCCCTGCTATGCAACACGCCTTAAAGAAAATGTTATGCAGTGGCTTACGTGGTCATAAAGATACTAAGCAAGATAAGTTAGAAGCGATTCAATCTATTGAACGTTCTATCGAGTTAGACAATGTATCCGAAGAGACTGTTGAACAACACATATTCGATTATACTAACTGGGTGACATCTGCACATACAGATCCAGTAGGTTATAATCAAGCAGTATTGGATTACTTTAAGGCTAAATCATGAGCAATGATATATTTGATTTTGGCTTCACTGCGGTAACAGAAGACGAACTAGAAGCCGTACAGAAATCAACAGAATCGAAAGATGAACTTGAAACTCGTTTAGATTTGTTGTATAATAGTATATTACCGTTACTTGATAATCTGAAGAAGAATCCAGAGAAAGACTACATTTACTGGCCTAATCGAACAGAGAAAGTTGATTCATTTCAGGACCATATTTACAAAATATATTCTGGAAAAGAGTAATGAATAAGCCTGCATTCAAAGAGGCTGTAAGTGACACTGCTATAGCAACACCTGTAAATCTTCTGATTAGTTGGGGTATGTTAGAACTGTGTTTGATGTTGGGAATGAATGCTTTTACAACATCGTTGTTCATGACAATAGTGTTCTTTGTTATTGCTGTGATAAGAAAATATTATATTAGACTATGGTTTGAAAGGAGAAATAATGCAAAAGAATGATTTGATTCCAAATGTAACATTTAAGACACGAGTACGT
>Ga0209653_1002321_pt1 | contig 13965 bp, 16 predicted proteins | sample SaaInl6LU_22_DNA_FD_184644 | JGI IMG/M metagenome (GOLD analysis project Ga0209653, IMG submission 184644) | Marine microbial communities from expanding oxygen minimum zones in the Saanich Inlet - ESP_116LU_22_DNA (SPAdes) (version 2) | ecosystem: Environmental > Aquatic > Marine > Intertidal... | reverse complement strand
TACTTGAATTTTGGTATAAAAAATGACTTACATTGCTTGTACTTGGTATTATTTTATCTGCATTTGTTGTTCCATCAGGTGAAGTCGCATCATTTGCAGTTATTGTAAGATTGCTTTTTGTCCAAGCTGCATTGTCAAACTGCTCCGAATAAGTAAGCTGATTAGTCCTCTGCGGTTCAAGTAATAAACTCGCACAACTTGCACCACCGCTATAATCCAAGCGAGGTACGTCAAGTCTGTCAGTAGTTGGAAAGTAAGTTTTAGCCGTTGTGCCTTTGACGAGTTGGGCGTCTTGTATGTAGATGTTGTCACCGCTATTTGTGGACGTATTGTTGTCTACATTTGCGACAAATATATAATGATTGTTGTAAACATTTGACATTGTAACACTACAACGATACCAACCATTTCCAACACTCAAAATAGAAGCGTTTACATTATTAGACTCTGTCCCTATTGTCCCATTAGATAGATTAAAATAAGCATAAGCCGAACTCGTTGTATAAATAGCTAAATAGTCAGACGTACCCTTCTTTGCATACACTGACCTATTAAAGTTGCCATCACTGTTAAAAGCTTGATAGCATCTTGCACTTGCAGATGTTGCAGTAGATTGTATTAACCAAGCGTCATTACTCCCATCGTACCCACTTTGTCCACTTGTTAATGTGCATCTTTCTTTTACCCAAGCCGCGTTGCTAAAATCATTTGAGTAAGTAAGTTTATTATACGGCACTTCCTCTATCAACCCTTCACTATTTACCCTCGTTCCGCTTGATGAACGAGCAAAGGTGAAATCGCCATCACCGTTGATTGGTCTTAATGAATATAATTTTGTAGATTTATATCCGCTTGGTATCTGTATTAAACTTGCTTTGTCTAATATGCTCATTTGATTCTATTTAAACTTTTAATTATACAATTTCGATTCTCAACCACACCGCCGTCCGTTAACACTCTTAATTTGTATGCTTCAAAAAGAATCCGACCAATTGAATCGAATGTCTTTATTGCACTATATTGAACTCCAAATCCAATCATTAAAGCTTGATCAATAATACAGACCCACTTGCAACATTTACAGTCTTGAATGGTCGTTCACTCGCTGGAGCAATTACCATCCCTTTGGTCAATGTCTTTCCAGTCAATCCCCATTCTGCAAGAATGTCATTGTCTAAAACATCAGTCAATGCATTGAAAACCACATCATCATTGACTACTAAAAATCTATAATTTGTCGCAATTGTACCAGTTACAACCGCACCATTGTCTGCATATTTTCCGCCTTTTAAAGCAACTAATTCTTCTATTGTCATTTTTTAAATACTTTCTCTAACACTATATTCCATGATCACTCTCGCACATTGCGAAGTTGAATCAAACATTATTTCTTGATTGGATAAATAAATTTGCTGAATTGTTTTGCCACCACTTACACCTTTGAATCGATTTAAAATCAAATCAATTTGGTCAGCAATATTTGCAGCTTCAGCAAATCCACCATTACCATCTTTGACTTTACTTGCAAAAATATTAATTTCAACATCGTGATTTATTATCGAGTAACCATCTTTGAAGTTTTCAGGTGTGGATTGTTCTGTTATAATAACACGAGGAAATAAATTTTCTTGCGGTGAAATTCCATAATTTAATTGCTCAACGATACTCGTTATTGATGAAACATTAAGCAGTTGATAGATAGCACCTCCAATCATTAATGCAAATTTGTACTATTAATCAAATTTATTTGTGTAAACTTTTTTACTTTGTTTAGCAGTTTTTGATGCGTTGCATGAACGACACAATGCTTGAAAATTATTTTCATCCCATTTATCACCACCATCAGACACTGGAACAATGTGGTCAGTGTAGTATGATGATTGATGACAATCCACAACCTCACAAACCGGATGTTGCATTTTATAAGCAAGTGATAATTTTCGCCAACGTGATGTATTGTAAAACTTCAAATCTGCTTGGTCCTTCAACCAGTTCTTTTTTTTCTTTGGTTTATCCTCTTTAAATGAATAAACTTTGTGTGGCATTTTTGGCATTAGTCAGGATGATGTGTGTTGCCTTGCAATGAATGATAATCCCCATTAATGTCACGCCAATAAATGTGTGAATTGTAAAACATAAATTCACCATTCTTAAAATAATCACCACCACCTTCACCAGTTGGTGGAGGTGCATTACCTTTCATTTGAAATAGGTCTGCACGTACTTTGTTAGATTCTAATACTTCCCCTTTTTTAAAAGTTGGGATATGTCCACCATCGATTGGATATGATGTTTCTTTTTGTACTATTTGAATAAATTCATCGCCAATTTCAACATTTGCAGTGACTTCAAAATAATCAATTTCTTCATTATTATTTGCATTTATTACACTTATGACATCACCTTCATAAATTCTATCACCACTGTATGGTGGAATGTTTATTTGTGACATAACATAATCATCAGGAAAAAACGTTTCAACATAATCAAGACCTTCAAAAATACCACCATCTAATTCAACACGATTTGATTGAAAACCAGCATAGGTAAAAGATGAATTTAACATTGGTGTAAGTTCTTCGATACCTCTATATATTTTGTTTGTATTTTCAACTACTTCACCATTATCTGGTGAAATATCCGCTGGATCGATTACATCTTTTATTTTAGTAACTTGTATGTTTGTTCTTGCTGCAATTACTTCAAACCATTCCCCACCGATTTCATCCATTAAATAATCTCTTGTGCATCCACTAAATAAATACACCTTGTCATTGTATGATAATGAATTAAATGGATAATAATCGCCAACAATTGAAGTCATTATTTTTTCAACTGGTTTTGTTTGCAATGACATTGCTTCCATAACTCTTGCAATTGATAAAGGTGGATTTACATCAAAATCACAATCCCATTGTGTTGATTCAACCAAACTAAATGATTGTGCATTGTTATAATTTTCATCAATTGATATTTTTTGAATTGTTGATGTTCCAATTTCAGAATCTACAATGATTAATGGATCAAGTTCAATTTCTTTGGTATAAAAACCACTTGGGTTTTCAACCTCTAATGTCATTGTATTATTATCATTGCTTAATTCTTCAGGAAACAAAACTTGTATTCTATCAATATAAAAAGCATTGGAATATCCACTTGTGCCATTTGGAAAAGTTCTAAAATCATCTTGACCATCATATGTTGCGGTTATTTTAAAAATCATATTATCCGCTTCAAAATTTATTGTTGGTGTATCAAAATACACATAAGTGGCCCCACTTGTATTTTTTACTTTTTTAGTCCATTTTCTATTTGTAGAAATTGCATCTTCGTACCATTTTGCTTCAAGTTGTGGTGCGTTTCCAATACCTTTGATATATCTATTACCACTTGTTAATTCTAAATCAATATTACAAGTATAGTCAGGTGTTATGTTTGCATATTGTCCAGTTGCTGGTCTTACTCTCATTGCAACCCTAATGTTTGCAATTCCTTCACTTTTGATGTTGCCAATATTTGAGGATTTTATTCCTTCAAATGTCGTTCTACTTGAAACAATTATTCCATCATCAACTTGCAACTTGCCTTCTATATGTTGTTTTGCTTCAATTCGTGTCCGATATGCTCCAGCAAAATACCCAAATGTGCCACCAGCTAAAATATTTAAATCTTGACTTCCTGAATTGCCAACTGTTTTTTGATGTGAATATGTGTCATTGGTGTATGTTTTATCTTTTAAAAATTCACGATATTTTATTGAAACATTATCAAAATTTCTTACTTGCTGAATCCAATACACACCTTTTGCATGGTATATTCTGCAACTAAATAAATCCATTAAACCTTTTAATACTTCATAATATGATAAGTATTGTGTTGGATTTTTATTTGTATCACCTATAAATAAATTATCAGGTATGTATGTATAATCAAGCGGTGAATCATCCGTTGTTGTGGTTGCTTGTAAAACCCTTGATTGATATTCTATTGCTTCACGTATATAAGCATCAGATGATGACCAAAATTGTGTAAGTCCAAGTATATCAAGAACATCAAAAATATTATGAATTATTTTATTTACTGATAATGTTGTTTGTGTGTACTCGTATTTTTTAAGTGCATCAAGTCCATCGATTGCTTTGAATGTGTATGGTGTTGGTTTTGTTTGATTAGCCCATTGAACTAAATCCATGACAATGATTCCAGCCCATTCAAGAACCCAATCAGATTCGTATCTATAAACAACCAACTTCAATTTATTGTCTTGTGTGATTTGGTATTGTTCAAAAAATCTATCAAACCAAACATTATTGTTTCCATAAGTGATTGACGTATTTGATGATTTTATTGATCCAAGTATTTCATCCCCTTCACCATTCCATTCAGTTTGCAATTCAATTATGTCAGGTGAAAAAGTTGGTTTAAATTGATTTGCTAATATTTCAGATGAACCAATGTGTGTGAATGTTGCTGAATAAGAAACGTTTGTTGTGATTTGTGTTGTAATCCCATTTGAAAAAACACCACTCACACTTGCAGCTTGTGTTGATGATGATGTATATAGTAATAAATCTTGACCAGTTTGTAAAAAATCACTCCAATCTTTGTCAACATAAAATGTTGTGCCAGTGCCACCAATTATTTCAACTTTTGGAAAACCAACGTAATCATCACCAAATAATTCAACTTTGTAACGTGTGTTATTGTCTGACCTTAATTCACTGCTAAATATTACACCACTCATTTGTTATCTTGTAAATCCTTTTTCTCTATTTTGAACAAGTATTAAATCACGTCCTGAAATCTTTGTTTCCAATGAAATTGGTTGCATAACCATTCCACGCATACCACCACCACTCATTGATGTTGGTGATGTATTGCTACTATTATCAATTCCTTTTTTACTTAAATTTGATATTGCCGCACCAGCCGCAACCATTGCAATACCACCAGCAATTGCAAGTGCTGCACCACCAGGACCAAGTGCAATTGCTTTTGTAAAGCTATCAAATGAAATACCAAATGCAATCATTGCAGCACCCATTTGTTGTAAAAATTTACCGACTGCATTTAATAAACCACGACCAAAGTCTTGTGCATCTGCTTCACCAGTCATTGCATCTCCTAAAAATTCACCAAGCATTACTGCACTATCTTCAACTAATTTTTCAATTTCTCGATTTAAATATTCAACTAATTCTTGTAATTCTGAAATTTTAGTTTGAATGCCAAGTTCGGCATTGCTAAACATTTTCATAATGCCAACAGATTCAAGAAGTTTATTACCATATTTATCTATGCTTTTACTTATTTTGTCAAATGCTTCTGATTGTTCGCCAACAAAAGGTTTAAAAAAATCATTTGATTTTGTTCTTAATGAATCAAAGATGTCACCTAAACTTTTGTATTTTTCTTTAATTACATCAATTGTTGCACCTACTCCACCGCCACCACCGCCTGATGTTGTTGTTTTTGTTTTTGTTTCATCAGGAAATAACTTTTTTTGCTCTTGTTGGTTTTTGATTATTTCTTTTTGAATTGATGAATATTCTTTTGATAATTGATTAAACTTTTTTTGATTCCTACCCAAAAATTCTAATGGTGTATTTGCATCATCAAGGACTTGACCAAATTTTGATTTTGGAATTATATCCATCCTCTCTTTTATGTTGTCAAGTTGTGATTTCAATTTATTTTCAAAATCAACTAAATCTTTCAATGATTCTTCTGTCAATGATAATCTGACTTTTTGAACCATGTTTTTCACTAAATCATCATAAGCTGAATCAAGTTGATTTATAAATTTTTCTTCATCTTTTATGTTTTTGAGTGTAGTTCCGTACTTACTATTTATCTCATTGATTAAATCTTTCCTTTGCTTTGTACCATGATTTGTGTTCTTTAATTGAAAAAATAAACTTTCCAGCCCTTCTTTTTCTTTTGCAACCCTATCATCAAGTGTTGCCATTGAATCGGCAACCATTTTTGTGCTTTTAGAAACTTCCTTTGCCTTTTCATCAACAGAATCAAACACATCTAATAAACCAGTCAAATGAATAACAAGGGCAGCAATCCCAACAGTAACCAACATAACTGGACTCGTCATCAATGTTTTTAATGACATACCAAGTGAACCAACTGCAACAGTTAACGATCCAATTAAAAATATTAATGGACCAATAATGGCAGTTATTGCAGCAATTTTTGTAATTAAACTTTTTGTTTGTGGCGATAGATTGGCAAACTTTTGTGCGAGATTTGCTAAAAATTTTGCAGCTTTTCCAACTGCTGGTGCTAACATTTTGCCAAATGAAATCCCTAAACCTTCAGTTGCTGACTTTAATTTAAACATTGCACCCTCAAGTGTATCATCCATTATGTCAGCCATTTCACTTGCTGCACCAGCTGAATCAATTAATTCAGTATTTAATCCAGCTACTTCACTTTGATTTTTTGCTAAAATAGATGCAACCGCTGCACCACGTTTTCCAAACAATTCTAATGCAGTAGAGTTAGCATTTGTTGAATTATTTATTTGTGCCATTGCATCATCAAATGACATCCCTTGTTTTGCAAGTTCTAAAAAAATGTTCCTTAATGCAGTTCCTGATGTTGATGCTTCAACACCATTGTTTGCAAGAACACCAAGCATTGATGTTGTTTCTTGCAATGTAACACCAGCATTTCGTGCAACTGGAGCAACTGTACTCATTGCAACTTGAAATTTGTTTAAGTCAAGTGCAGATGATGAAAATGACTTTGCCATTACATCAGTTACCATTGTCATTTGACTTGCATCTAAACCAAATCCACGCAATGTTGCACCAGCTACTTGTGCAGATGTTGCCAAATCTTCGCCAGTTGCAAGTGCAAGATTTAATGTTGCTTTTGTTATCTTTTGAATTTCACCAGCACTAAAACCAAGTTTTGAATAATTCAACATCAAATCACTGACTTGTGTTGCACTAAATCTTGTAGAAATACCAAGTTGTTTTGCAAGATCATTTAATTGGTTAAACTCCTCGCCAACTGCACCACTGACCGCTTTAACTTTTGCCATTGATTGTTCAAAGTCAGCAAAGGTTTTTGTAGCTATTCCGCCAAGTGCAACTATTGGTGCAGTCAATGACATTGACATTGAACGTCCAATGGACTGCATTTTTTTACCTTGTTTTCTTAACTCCCTTTGTATTTTTTGACTTTCAGTGCTAAAAAATAATAAGTCAAAACCAGCCCTTATGTTTATGTTTTTTCTTGCCATTACTTAAACCAATTTGGTTTTAATTTTTTAAGTTGTTCAATTTCTGCTTTTGTATACGGATTTGATTTTGTACCTTTTTTTCCGCTTTGTTCTTCCCACTCAAACTTCATCAAATCTTGTGGTCGTTTCATTGATTTTTGCCCTTGTGATTTTAACGTAACATATGAAACCAATCTTGCAGTTTCCCACAATGATCTTGCATTTATATTTTCGTTTAAACGATGACCAATGTACGCATCCCAAATGTCAACCATCGAATAACTATCTAAACACAAAGGAGTTTGTTTTAACGCACCTAACACAAACCCCCTTATGAAATTAATCAATGGCAATTTTACTTTTTTGCTTCAGCATCTATATTATTAAATGCTGCCATATCTTGTGACATAGCTTCAGTGAATACATTAATTAAACTCATGTCCTCATCAATTGCATTAATAATAAAATCTTTTGTGACCTTTTCACCTGATGATTTCATTCCGCAAAAAGCAATGTCAACAATTGTTTCCATTTTCATATTTTCACCAATTTGTGAAATGCTTTCACCAGTTTCTTTTTCAAACATTAACAATGCTTTAAAGCCGAATTTAAACTTGTACTCTTTGTTATTAATTTTTATCATGCTACAAATTTAATAAAAAAAGGGAATGAAGTTTCCCCCATCCCCCATTTATCACAATATAACAAAAATCAATTTCTTACACAGTTGCTTTTGTCACTGCACCAGTTCCTTCAAATGATACTGAAAATGTGCTTGATTCCTCAAGTCCATCAGTTTTTTCAAGTGAGGTGATGTAGCATGAGCCACTATATTCTTTGTCACCAGTCACATCAGTTGTCCATGTTACAGTTACTAATGTTCTTGCTGCAAATACATCAAACAAATCTTCATATCCGTAAGTTGCATCTTCAGCAAAAAATCCTTCAGCTGAACCGCTAAATGATTTTTGTCCTTCAAGACTTTCTTTCCATCCGTTTGAATCTTTTGTACTTGCGTCCCTTGTTGACATATCAAATGTCAATGAGTTTGATGTCAAGTGTGCTATCGTTGTCCCACCAACTTGAATTTTTGCGAGAGTTCCGTTTAATATTCCCATTTTTTTATTTCCTTAATTTTTATACAATATTAGTTATTAGATTTTTTCTTTTTTGTAACTTTTTTAACTTTTGGAAGTTCTTCATTTTCCATTGCCACTTCAACAATGTGTTCAATTTCTTCTTCAAAAGTAAAACCATCAAGTGCTTTTGCTACTTTTAAGTCAATCAATTCTTTTCCCAATTTATTTGATACACGCAATTGTGATCCTTCAGGCAATGTTCTTGTGTGGATTGCATAATCCGTTGTTAATTCTATTCTCATAAATTTAATTTTTTAATTTTTCTATTTATATAACGTTCTAAATCTTTACTTGTATTTCTTTCTACACTTGCACCAACTTTTTTAAATGCATCATGAATAAAATCTCTTGCTGGAATTTTGTTTGAACCTGAATGCCTTGTCCCAGCATATCCATACTGAATAAAAAATGCATAAAAACCATCGCCATCAGCAAGGTTTGTTTTGTCGTTTTTTTTGCCTCCCATTTTTGGACCAACCAAAACATTTGGATAATGTTTCATTTTTGATGTTTTTATTTTCATTGAATCTCGCAAATTACCAATTGAATATTTACGATCTCTAACTTGCAAGATTTTTTGTGCAACTGGTGTTTGATTTTTTACTTCACGCAATAAAGGTTTGACTTGCCTTCTTAATATTTTTAAAATCTCACTCCTTTTCATCTTGTCATCAGCAAGTGAAGTTATTTGTCGAGATACATCAGCAATCCCCTCTATTTTTTCAAACTTTATCATAGTTTTTTATTTGCACTTATCATCAGACCTTCACGACCAAGTTCTTGGATGTCTAAAATATCATAGTATTTTGTGTTGTATAAAATCCGCATTGATTCATCAATTCCATCAAAGAAACGAATCTTAAATTTTACCTTGCTTGTGGATGTCACTTGGTCCGCTTCAACTTTTTCATTACCTAAACCACGTTGCACATTTGCAAACGTTGTGTGATACGTTGACCAACTTGCAGTGTATTCACCAATTGAATTGGTTGAAAACGTTTGTGACTCAATCACAATCTTTCTATCTAACCTCCCAATGTTCATATTTCAGTTCGTTGGCTAACCATTGACATTTGGAATTTAGTTCCACGTGATAAATTATGCATATTGCTTCCAACAATTGTGCTTTGTCTATTCTCAAAGAAATCTGAAACTATCATTCGCAATGCTTGTTTTATCATGTCATCAGTATTCGCCAAAGTTGTTATTTCAATCTCAATTGGAAAGTCACGATCATACAAGTTTGGTAAATTGTCCTTCATTTCAACATATGAATAAAGTCCATTTGTTGCAATGTATTTTGATGAATCCAACAATGTACGTGTATTGTTAGAATCATAATAGTAAATTGAAAAGGTATCCAAAGGATTGACATCAATTCTAAAATCGTCCCATTCAATCATGTACCCAGTCACACCGCCTTTGATAAGCAAACCAGCTTCGTTCCATAACATCAAATGTGCCGATGCTATGTAATCGTTTATTAAATCATCAAACGATGAATCCAATATATTTAAATGTCTTTTTGCTTCAACCAAAGTCAAACCCCAATTGACCTCTGGTGTATAGCTTGTTATTTTTTTGTTTCTTATCATTTGCTTTTAAAAAAAAAGAGGATGGGCAAAACCCACCCTCTTTAAATATTTAACTAATTACTATTTATGAATTATCCGAAAGTTCCAACACTGATTGCAGCATCTTGAATAAGTGCAGCATCCCAGTAAGAATTTAAGATTAATCTATTTGTTCCGCTTACCGCTTGTGTGTAAGGATCAACCAAAATTTCAACTCCACCAAATTGTGCAATTTGAACTTTTGAGAAGTCACCATAATAAACCGCTGGGTTAGTTATGTCAGCAATTTGATTTGAGAACTTAGCCATTACTCCCATAATCATTTCGTTGATGATTAATGGATTAACACCACTTACTTGTGCAGCAGTATAAACTTCACTAAATAAATCGTTGCTGATTGCAAATCCTAAATTACCTCTGTTGTGGTTATTAGATTGAACTTCCTCAACTAATGCCATCATTAAGTTTGTGATGTTTGCATTTGTCACTGGAGTTTTTCCGTTACCTAAATAATCATAAGAACCATTTGCAGAATCATCAGTGAATAAAGCATATTCAACTTTTGCTCCAACCGCTTGTGCAATTGAGTTTCTCAATGCTGATTCAAGTGATTCGTTGTGTTGCATTGCAGCTTGTTTTGAATAATCAACATAAGATGCAAGTCTTTTTGGTGCAAGGTCTTTTTTGCTCATTGCAGAACCACCATCAGCAGCTGCATCAGTTTCACCTTCCCATTGAGTTGTAACCGCACCCAAAATTGGAATACGTTGATCAGTTGTAGATGATACACGAGTAACACCAAGTTCATCAAGAATTGTGTTTGCATAAACTGCATCAACAAAACTTTGAGTTTCAATTCCTGAAGTTCCGTTTTCAGTAACAACCGCACGATTTAAAATCATTGATGGTATAACGATTCCGTTTGCACTTCTACCGATTGCCATCATTTCTTTTTCACCTTCTTGAGCCATTTCAGCTTCAACTCCTTCAAGTTTTCCACCAAATGCTGCTCTTACCGCTTTACCAAAAGAAAATTCTCTTACTATTTCTTTTTCTTCTTTGGTTTCTGCCACTACTGGGCTGCCACCTAAATTTGCTGCTTTCATTCTTATTTCTTCTTCTTTTTCTACCTTTGGAAGTTCATCAACTAATTCAGTTAATCTTTCCATGTTCGTGTCAAATGACACTTTTTCTTCTTCAGAAAAATCTCTATTTTCATCAGAAACTAAATTTTCAAGAGCATCAAGCGAAGTTTTCACTTCACCGATTTCTTCTCTTATTACTTTACTATTTCTCATTTTCTAAATTTTATACTACAAAAATCAATTATTTGATTATAGGTACTTTGTAACAATTTTAACTTTGTTGTAATTTCTTAAAGCTGATTTTGTTTCAAGTCCCATTTCTTGTTCAACAACTTCTTCTTCAACTTCGAGTGATTTTTTAAGTTCGTCAACTTGGTCAGCACTTCGTTTAAACGCATCACGATTTGAACCAGCACTTACAATTGACCATTCAACCAATTCTTGGCGTGTGAAATAAATTGTGTTTCTGTCCTCATCTTCTTTGTTGCCATAACGATATTCATGTGGAATTGCTCCAACACTTGCCATCTTTAAAATGCCATCTTGCATTTTATTAAATACTTTGTCAGCCAAAGGATTGTTTCCTTCACGTTCAAATGTTACCTCACCAATCAAAGCATCACCATCTCTAAACACTCTTGATGTTCCAATAATTGTGTCAGGATTCGAACCACTCACTTCGTGATTATATCCAACAATTGGATTGCGGTCATAAGTTGACAAATCCCATCCATCAAGTTTAAATGATGTTCCATGTCTGTCAATTGATTCGGTTGATATTACAAATTGTGCAGTCCGTTCTATTTCATTTATATTTCGAACCTCTGCAAGTCTTTCTATTTTATTCATTATTATTTTCTTTTTTATAATATTCTTTCATATCCTCAATAGGTATTCTATTGATTTGTACATAACGTTCATCACCATTTTCAATTGGATTCCTATCTTCCAACTCAAGTACATCGTTTATGCTATACGCACCAATATCAGTCATCAGTCTATAATACTCACCTTTTGTTTTGACATCAGTTCGAAGAAGTCTATCAACATTGTGTTTGAAATAATGATCAATTTTTTCAGTATCTTTTAAAAGTTTTCGTCTATACTCTTGTTCAATCTTTTCAATCCACGTACCAATTGAATAAGTCACAAATTCAATTGACTGATGTTCAATGTTAGAAAACGTTGAGTTTTCCATTTCATTAATCATGTGAGATGGTATTCCAAGAATTGTTGCAATCTCATTCTTTTGGAATTTTCGTGTTTCAATGAATTGAGCATCTTCAGGTGGTAATCCAATACGATGATATTTTGAACCAGCATCAAGAATTGCAGTCCCACGTGTTCCATTTGGTCCATAGTTTGCAGTCCATTGTTGACTAATTGCTTCTTTTGTTTCAGGTTTTAAAACACCAGCATATTCAATAAAACCATCTATTCTTGCTGATTTGTTATAAAAGTCAGCACCATAATCTTGTGCAGCAATTGATAAACCAAGATTTTGTTTGTGTGCTTTTATTGCTGAAAGTCCAACAACTGGATCAACTCCAAACCCTCGAAGATTTATCATGTCAGCATCTTTGACCAATAATGATTCAGTTTCGTTGTATGCTTCTTTGACCTGAACCTTCCAATAAATCTCATCATCATATTTGATTGGTTCACATTGTTCACGTGTTACATTAACCAATGATGTTGGTGTACCAAACTGATCACGTTCAATAATTGCCAAACCATTACCATGATTGATTGCGGATGTGATTAATATTTGAGTGAAATCAAATGAAATTGATTCATAGTTTGCTTCAGCATTCAAAAGGTATTCAGTTGGATGTGCAACAATTTCACGCCTTCCGTTTTGTTTTCGAAAAACTTCAACTGGCAACATTGCCACTGATTCAGTTATTCTTCTTACTCCAGCCCAATACGCTGACAAACCCATTGCGGATTGTTCAGTGACTGGTGTTCTTCCAACCATACCGCCAAAATGAGCATTAAGAAAACCCTTCTTTTCTGACAATACTGGATTGATTCGTTTGATTTCAAATCCAAATAAATTCACTATTGCAAAAATGAAACAATAGTTTTTTATAAATATGTAAAATATTTAACTAAAAAAACCCTTACATTTCTGCAAGGGTTTGTTTGTTTTAGGTTTAAATTTATGTTTTTATTTTAAACTTAAAATAGCTTTTTCAGTTGCTTCAATAAAGTTTTTAATCCCTTCTATTCGTTCGTTATACCATTTGTGTCTATTTACAATATTAATTTCTCTATCATCATTAAATTTCAATGCTTCAACATTTGCTTTTGCACCTTCTTTTGTAAAGTAAGCAGGAAATTCTGTATTTGACTTATAATGTAACATACCATCTTTTGATGTTATAGTATATACACCAGCTACTGATATAACATAATTGTGGCTAAGAATTATGCCGTTTTCCATTTGTAATTTACGAGTAAATCTTTTTAAATCTTTTTTAGATGTTTCAATTGTCTGCTTTAATAATTTAATTGTGTTGTTCATTTTGTTTATTTGTTTATTATTGTACTACAAATATATACACAATTATTTAAATACAAAATATTTTTTTATTTTTTCTTATAATTTATTGATTGCAATGCTTTAAATGATTGGTAATTTTTAAATGGTTTGTAATTTGGCAAATAAATATTTATTTCTTTCACGCATTGATCATATGCCATTTTGCGAATCTTAACTTTTTTTAAGTGCTTATGAAACAAGTCATCTATTCCTTTTGTCACCGCTTCAATAATTTCTTCAGGAACTTCAATCTCTCGATTGTTTTTGTTTGACAAAATCACACGATATGAATCAAAGTCTTTGTAGTGTTTAAAATGTGGTGCATATTTACGGACCAAATCAAGTGCAGAATCATACGCATCTTCAGGTGATTGATGTCGTA
>Ga0209653_1002318_pt1 | contig 13979 bp, 14 predicted proteins | sample SaaInl6LU_22_DNA_FD_184644 | JGI IMG/M metagenome (GOLD analysis project Ga0209653, IMG submission 184644) | Marine microbial communities from expanding oxygen minimum zones in the Saanich Inlet - ESP_116LU_22_DNA (SPAdes) (version 2) | ecosystem: Environmental > Aquatic > Marine > Intertidal... | reverse complement strand
TAGGTTACAGGTTCGATTCCTGTCGGGCAGGCCAATTTCATTGGTGGCTGTAGCTCAGTTGGTAGAGTCCAGGATTGTGATTCCTGTTGTCGTGGGTTCGAGCCCCATCAGCCACCCCAAATTCTAGTTTATAATCTAATAAATAATGAAGATTCCTATTTTAATTCTATTTTTTATAATTAGTGGTTGTAAAACTGTTAGTCCTATATCAAGTAAAAAAATAAATTTTGAAAGATATGCAGATACAGAAAATATTTCTTCATTCAAAATACTTGAAAATATTGAAAGTTATAGACCTGCAACTTGTTCGGATTTGTCTAGAAATCCATTTATGACCAACAGGTATGAATTTAAGATAAATGAATGATCAAGATTTAGAAAGATATGGAAGACATATTCTGCTTCCTGAAATTGATTATGATGGCCAACAAAAGCTTTTAGATAGTCATGTTTTAGTAGTTGGTTTGGGAGGTTTGGGATCGCCAGCATCAATTTATCTTGCTTCTTCTGGTATTGGTGAATTAACCTTATGTGATTTTGATAAAGTGGAATTATCAAATTTACAAAGGCAAATAGCACACACAGAAGATAAACTACAAATCAACAAAGCATGTTCTGCTAAAAGTTTTATTGCATCTATAAATTCGAATATCAATATTAATGCTATAGATAAAAAATTAAGTCAAAATGAATTTGATACATACATAAAAAATAATTCAGTGGATGCAATACTGGATTGTTCTGATAATTTTCAAACTAGATATATTGTTAATAAAGTAGCTTTTAAAAATAAAATCCCACTTATTTCCGGTTCAGCTATTAGATTCGAAGGACAGCTCGCCATTTTTGATTTTAGGGAAAGCAGCTCAGCTTGCTATGAATGTTTGTTTCCTGACAATGGCGAAGAAAATGAACTCAGATGTGCTGATCATGGAATACTGGCTCCAGTGGTTGGCATAATTGGGGTAATGCAATCTTTAGAAACAATTAAAGTATTATTAAACCTCAACCCTCCCCAAAATCAATTAAAGATCTTTGATGGTAAAAGTAATGAATGGAAAACAATCATATTTAAAAAAGATAAAGGATGCGCAATCTGTTCATCTTCATCCGATCATTCCTAAAAGCATCATGATAAAATAACTACCTTATGCAAGAATTAGAAAAATCCTTTAATCCATCATCTATAGAGTCGAAGTGGTACGCCTTCTGGGAGCAGCAGGGTTATTATCAATGTGGTTTGGATCAAGCAAAAAAAGATAATTTTTCTATTTTACTACCTCCTCCGAATGTCACCGGAACACTCCACATGGGGCATGGCTTTAATCAAACCTTAATGGATAGTTTGACTAGGTACCATCGCATGAGAGGGTCCAATACTTTATGGCAGCCAGGCACAGACCATGCAGGCATTGCAACACAAATAGTTGTTGAAAGACAATTGGACCAAAAAAATATTTCAAGACATGATTTAGGACGGGAAAAATTTATAGAGAAAGTTTGGGAATGGAAAGAAGAATCTGGGGGTAAAATTACTCAGCAAATGAGACGGCTTGGCACTTCACCTGACTGGAGTCGTGAAAGATTTACTATGGATGAAGGTTTGTCCAAAAGCGTGAATCAGGTCTTTGTTAAGTTATATAATGATGGTCTCATCTACCGAGGAAAGCGTTTAGTTAACTGGGATGTAAAGTTACAAACCGCTGTTTCTGATCTAGAAGTGATTCAAGAAGAAGAAAATGGTCATTTATGGCATATCGATTATCCTCTCGCAAATAATCATGATGACAAACTTACTGTTGCAACAACAAGACCAGAAACAATGCTGGGTGATGTTGCCGTGATGGTGCATCCTGATGACAATCGTTACAACAGTCTAATTGGATCACATGTGATTCTTCCTCTGACTGGAAGAGAGATACCGATTATTGCTGATGAATATGTGGACATGGAATTTGGAACAGGTGTTGTAAAGGTCACTCCTGCACATGACTTTAACGATTATGAGGTGGGCAAAAGACACTCCTTAGAAATGATTAACATTATGAGTCTTGATGGCTATATTAATGAGAATGGCGGGGAGTTTGAGGGGTTAGAAAGATTTGAAGCGCGTAAAAAAATTGTCGAGAGTCTCAAAGAACAAGGCTATTTAAATAAGGTAGAAGATTACCGACTAAAAATTCCAAGGGGTGATAGAACTAATGTCGTCATAGAACCACTTCTCACGGACCAATGGTTTGTGGCGATGAGTAAAAAAGTAAATCAAAGTCCAAGTATCGCTGAGGAGGCTTTGAATGTTGTCAAAACTGGTGAGGTGAAGTTTTACCCTGATAACTGGAAGAACACCTACAACCAGTGGTTAGAAAATATTCAAGACTGGTGTATCTCTCGACAGCTCTGGTGGGGACATCAAATTCCTGCATGGTATGGACCCAATGATGAGATTATTGTTGCTCATGATATAGAAGAAGCGCAAAAAATTGCGACTGAAAAAGGCATTGATCCAAAAAATTTACAGCAAGATAATGATGTCCTTGATACATGGTTTTCATCTGCCTTGTGGCCATTTTCGACATTAGATTGGACACCTGAATATCCTAGGGTTTCTAATCCTGTGATTGATAAATATCTACCTTCATCTGTTTTGGTGACGGGTTTTGACATTATTTTCTTTTGGGTAGCGCGAATGGTCATGCTAACGAAATACGTTACTGGAAAAATTCCGTTCAAACATGTATACGTGCATGGGCTGATTCGAGATTCAGAAGGCCAAAAGATGAGTAAGTCGAAAGGAAATGTTCTTGATCCTATCGATTTAATTGATGGAATTGATTTAGAAAAATTAATTGATAAAAGAACCTATGGATTAATGAATCCAAAACAAAAAGAATCAATCGCTAAACGTACTAAAAAAGAATTCCCTGATGGAATTCTAGCCTATGGAACGGATGCGCTACGATTCACTTTTGCCAGCTTAGCGTCTCCAGGCCGAGATATAAAATTTGACCTGAATCGTTGTGAAGGTTATCGAAATTTTTGTAATAAGATTTGGAATGCCTCTAGGTTTGTTTTAATGAACTGTCCAGACGATGATAATGGTTTTGAACAATGTACGGACGGCTTCATGAATTTCTCTCAAGCTGATCGTTGGATCACATCAATTTTTCAAAATACATTAAAAAATATTGAGTCTAATTTTGAAAATTATCGCTTTGACTTGGCTGCTCAGGAAATGTACCAATTCATCTGGGATGAATATTGTGATTGGTACCTTGAAGTGGCTAAGGTGCAATTAAACAAGACTAATTCTGAAGCAACGATTCGGGGGACCAAAAGAACGCTGCTGGGCTTATTGGAAAATATTCTTAAAATGGTCCATCCTATGATGCCATTTATATCAGAAGAAATTTGGCAGATTATTTCTCAGAAAACGGGCACACATTCTGAAACCATCATGTTGCAAAGCTATCCTTTATCCAGAGAGAAAAAAATTGATAAGGATGCGGAAGCATGGATGCAAACTCTAAAAAATATGGTGGAAGAGTGCAGAAAATTAAGAGGAGAGATGAGTATATCTCCTGCAGAAAAAGTGCCTCTTCTTATTATTGGCAATGCAGAAGCTATTCAGTCATATCAAGATTACTTAGTCCAGCTTGCTAAACTCGAGTGCATAACTGTCGTTGATAGTTTTGAAAAAATTGATGCCCCAGTTTCAATTGTGGGTGAATATAAATTGATGCTTAAAGTTGAAATTGATGTTACCGCAGAAAAGCAAAGATTACAAAAAGAAATAGATAAATTAACGATAGAGTTGAAAAAAGCGGATGGTAAATTAGCAAATCAATCATTTATAGAAAAGGCACCGGAGAGTGTAATAATTCAAGAAAAAGAAAGGCAAAAAAAATTCTCGGAAGATTTGAAAAAATTTAAAGAACAATTATCCAGATTAGATAGCTAGCCTTTTAATATCCGAATGATGAAGGTTTCATTTTCACTTCGGCCATCAATAAACTCATGATCAGTATATTCACAAAAAGCCTTAAGATCTTTAACCGCATTTTTATCTGTAGCAATAATTTTTAAAATCTGACCTTTTGCGATATTACTTAAAGCTTTTTTTGTAGAAAGAAGAGGCATTGGGCATTTCTGCCCAATGGCATCTAATTCTATTTCGTTGCTATTTTCACTCATTTATTAAATGGTTCCATATCACCAGGATTTCGTAACATCTTGTCTACTTCACCTAAATGTAATTCCTCATTGTAAATCATCTCTCTGGCATATTCTTCCAACATCACTGAATGACCCTCAACAAGTTTTAGTAAATCTTTGTATGAGTTCAAAGCTGACATCTCATGATCTAATGATTCTCTTAAAATATCACCAATATCGTGGTTCTCAGTTTCTAATAAAGGACCGATTGCAAGAGATGGATGTCCGCCAAGATTGGTAATTACCTCTCCAGCTTTATTTGCATGGTCAAGAGATTCAGTGGCTTGGTCTCTTAGCCAAGAAATGATTGGAATACGGCTATAGCCATAAACCATCAGGCTGTAATGAGTATAACGAACCACACCAGCCAGTTCTAATTCTAGTATTTTGTTAAGTGCATCAATAATTTTTTTGTTATCCATGATAAATCCCTAAGGTTAAATTTAAGATGATTTAAACATAAAATCAAAAAGGTTGCAGAAACAAGAATGATTGTTATTTAGATTCTTATTAGAAAACTAACAATATTAAGAATAGCCATTGCGATCATGGTCCAAAAGGTAAACTTTATTCCTTGAACTCGCTGTTTGAGATCCATGGTTTTTTTCAAAAATGATTTTGCATGGACAATCCTGCCATAGGTAAAACAAATTCCGGCTATAAATATAATTGAGAAGTGAATTTTATTTAATTCCATACATGCCATCATGATTAATCCAAGGGGGACATACTGACTAAAATTGGAGTGGGCTGCAATAGCTTGCTCAAGCTCTTTATTTTTTGCAAATCCTATCGCAATTTTATTTTTTCGTCGTATTTGAATGACATTTTTAGCTAAGTAGAAGTATAAAAAAAAGAGTATCGAACTAAATAAGGCAGTTACAGGAATCATGATAAATCTCTAAAAAATAATGAGTAAATTATATTCAAATTTGGTTTTATTACAACAGAGCTGCTCCGTATACTCCAGCAGAGTCTCCAAGCTTATTGATGACAATTGGTGTTTTGAAAGATTCAGAAAATACATACTTTTGAATTTCCTCAATACCGTCGTTATAAAGATTTTCTAAATTAGACAACCCGCCGCCTAAGACAATAATATCTGGGTCAATGCTATTAACTATATTGGCAACAGATCTTCCAAAATTATTCATAAACTCATCAAAAATTTTTATTTCTATCCCATTTTTATTTTTCTTGTTAAGAAACTCTTTAGCAGAGTAATTAATGTCATGTTTTTTTAATTGCGTTTCTAACCCACCACCTGATATGTAGGTTTCTACACATCCTTTTTTACCGCAATAGCATTCATTACCATCTGGATATAAAACGGAGTGGCCCCACTCCCCAGAAATCAAATTTGGACCCAGGCGAATTTGATTGTTAAACACAAAGCCACCACCACAACCTGTCCCCATAATAATTCCAAATACCAGCTCATGGCCTTTGCCAGCTCCTAAGGTTGCTTCGGCAAGAGCAAAACAATTCGCATCATTTTCGATTTTGACAGAGTGATTAAGCTTTTCTTCAATCATTGAGTGCAAGGCGGCACCATTTAGGCATATGGTGTTTGAATTCCTCAGCAACTTTGTGTCAGGAGCAAGGGAACCTGGCGTGCAAATACCGACTGCAAAGTCTTCTGATTCAACTACATCCAATGCTTGAGTATAAATTTTTAATATTTGGTTGAGGATATGGTCCGAACCTTTTTCGGCTTCAGTTGGTACACGATCTCTAAATATAGGTAATTGATCCTTTAGTACAATCGTTTCAATTTTTGTACCACCAAGATCAATACCAATATTAAATTTAGGAGTCATCGAGAAAAATATATTTTTAAATTAAAGTTTGGTCAAGTTTTTGTTAATATTGTTTTATGGATTATCTATACCAATTAATAGCTTTAATCTTTTTTTTTTATTTTCAAACATTCATGGGATGGCTTCAAAGAATTTAAAGTCGTTAATGATGAAAGAAAATCTGAAATTAAAAGAATGTGGCTTCTCTTTTTAGTAATTTCCTTTATTTTTGTCTACATTCTTTTAAGCGATAGTTAAAATTATTTTTAAGCTCATCTTTATAAAAACAAAGGATCACAATTATGATTAAGTGGATTAGTACAGTTTTGGTTCTAACAGGTATTCTCTTAACCAATTTAAATTTATACCCACTAAATATTTATTTTCATGGTTTAGGAGTTATTGGTTGGACAATAGCCGGACTTTTATTTAAGGACAAGGCTATTCTTGTCAATTTTGGACTACAAATCCCACTATTTTTATTTGGTTTTTTAAAGACAGTTATTTAACTTTGAACTTGAATGAATTATTTAAATGTATTTAAATCAATAAACTATGAAAAAAATTCACATACCAAAGGCACAAGACAAAGAACTTGCACAATCTTGCTTAGTTGCGAATGAGCATTTATTAATTGAGGATATTCCTGGAACTGGGAAAACACAGTTAGCTAAAGATTTATCAAAATTCTCGAAACTACCATCTAACAGAATACAGTGTACCAATGATCTGATGCCTGCCGATGTTCTTGGTTACTACCGCTTGACGACTGGGAATAAATTAAAATTTATAGAGGGACCAGTCTTTACAAATATCCTACTAATCGATGAATTAAATCGTGCGCCGTCCAGAACACAGTCAGCCTTATTAGAGGCTATGGAAGAGCTTCAAGTTACAATTGAGGGAAAGACATATAAGTTACCTGATCCTTTTTTTGTGATTGCAACACAAAATCCGAGGGAGCAGATAGGGATATTTGATTTACCTGAGTCCCAGCTAGACCGTTTCAGTATTTGTATCAATATGGACCATAAAAGCAAAGAAGATTACCTTGAGATAATGAATCAAACAAAAGTAACCAGCCAACAGTTCAGAAAAAATATATTAACTATTAAGAAGAAAATGAAGGGTATTCATTTTGAGGATAGCTTAAAAAATTACTTACTGAATATTTTTGAAAATGTTGAAAATATTATTAACAAAAATCTAGCAATTAGGCCAAGACTACAGATACGAAGATTAGCTGAGGCTATGGCCTCTATAGACAACAGAGATTTTGTAATTCCAGAGGATATTTTAACTTTTTTAGTCCCATCCCTAAGACATCGCCTCTCAACCAATAATTATGAAGAAATTCATGAGATTGTGATCAAGGCGCTAGAGGGGGTTAAGACTCCTTAAATATGCTAAATAATTTTGCAGAACATCTGTCAAAAAAATTCAACATAAGAAAATATAAGTTGAATAGTGTTAAATCCATTAGACAGATTTATGCCCTACCAACTCGATTTGGCATCTACCTTGGATTTGCTTTAATTGGCGGGGTAGCACTATCAAGTAGATTAGAAAATAATTTTTTATTGCTCATGCTGTTGTTCCAGATGGCGGTATTTTTTTTATCAATTATTTGGTCAGCAAATAATTTAAAGGGAATAACTTTAAAAATTAAAGATGATTCCATTTTCATACCTAGTGTCCACCATCATATTCCTATAGTAATTGTTAATACAGATCAAAAATTTAATATCTTAATAAATAAGCAAGAAATAAAAAAAAGGGAAATAGAATTAAAAGTCTACGATAATCATTTTCAAAAAAGAGGTAAAGCAGAAATTTCGGCAATAAAGATTGAATCGTTTTTTCCTTTCAGTATTGTTAGGTGTTGGCTTTGGCTATGGCCAGGGAGTATATATGTAGCTCCAAGTCCATATCCAATAAAAACAATGAACGATATTGAAAAACTCTTGAAAGTACATGCTAAAAAAAATAACGATGACAGTTATGACCACTATAGAAAATATATAGATCAGGATTTACCATCAATGGTGGACTGGAAAAAATATGCCTCAAAAAAAATAAAGCTAACCAAGGTCTCTGATAATAAGAAAATAGAACAAAAAGTTAAAATTGATGGAGATGGGCTAATAAGAAAACAAAAAGAGCATATGCTTAGCATCATCTGTGGTGTCTTATTGTTCTGTCAGTCAAAGAAAATTGAATGGCAGCTTTCTTTAAGAAAAAAAACTTTTTCGTCAGAAAAAAAAGATTTTAATGCTGCGATTAAATCACTCTCAGTTGCTTAAGAGAAATAGGTTACTCTTTTTTTTTCTTCCAGTTGTATTGATTTACACGTCAATACTTCCGTTGTATGCAATTATTAGTTTTTTTCTATGCTGGTTAATGACAAAAACATTAACTAGAAAACAAATTATTTTGAGATTAATTTACGTAATAACAGTAATTATTAATCTATATGCTTACAAGAACATCTTTGCTGCTGAATTTTGGATCATCTTACTATTACTAATAGTCCCCTTGGCAGTTCGTTATGATAAAGAAAAATACCATAGCCTATCTTTATCAATTGTAAGCTTTATTACTGCGTCAATATTTATTTTTAAACCTAGTTTTTTTACAACAATCTTTATATTTATTTGGATAAATTTTTTTCTGGCAATCTACATAAATTATAAGTTTAATTATCAACTCAATATGAATGCAGTAAATTGGAGGAGGTTAATTAAATTTTTAACGTCAACCATATTCATAGTCACCATCATCTTTTTAATTATTCCCAGATTTCAGGTGACATTAATAAGTAATAAAAATCAGAAAAATGATATCGGACTGGAAGATACATTAAATCTTCAAAATGATAGTTTTATAAGTACTGAAAAAAATGAGATTTATAAGATAAAAATAGATGGCTCATTAAAAAAAACACCCTACTGGAAGGTATTTGTTTTATCTAATTATGATAATTTTGAATGGAGTAAAAACCAGGAATTTTTAGAATATATTCCAAAGTCAATAAACTTTGATGAAAATTATTCATATAAAATTATTAAGAATAAAAACATTTCTCAAAAGAACCTTCCTGTTCTAGGAAACTACCCAATTAAATCAGGGGCACACAAAAAGAAAATTACAGTTGATGGTGAATTAATACTAGATAAAAAATTGATCAATCAGTATACAGAGGTCATAATTCATTCCTCTGAAAGTATTGAGGTGGAAAGGACAATAAATTATTCTCATGAAAAAAAATCTAAACTGACTCAGTGGGCTATAGATGAATATCAAAAAATTAACGATGAAAGAGATTTTGTAGATTACATAAATAATTACTTCAAGAAAAATTTCAAATATAAGATTAATGATTTAGGCCTTAATAAAAATAATCCCATTGATAGTTTCTTTTTTGATAAAAAGAATGGGAGCTGTACCCACTTTGCATCAACAATGGCGCACATCTTGAGAGCAAATGATATTCCAGCAAATGTTGTTATAGGATACGTGGGCGGGGAGTGGAATAATTTTGGAAAATTTATGACTATATTTTCAGACAATGCGCATGCCTGGGTTGAAACAAGAATTAATAATCAATGGGTTTATATTGATCCAACCTCTTATGTTGATAGCACTGGTCTTAATCGTGTTGAGTTTAATTTTTCTGATCAAAACCTGAACAAAAGTTTATTAGAAAATATTAGCGACTACATGAGTTTTTTAGACATTACCATTTCAAGAAAAATTATGAATTATGGATACTCGAAGAACAATTCATCACAATTCTTAGACTATATTGAGATTTTACTTTTCATATCTGTACCAGGGTTTTTTATTCTTTTAATTATTTATATTTTTAGAAGTGTTAAAGAATTTGAGTTTCATCCGCTTAATAGATTAGAAAAAAATTACAGGCAGATCTTGATAAAGCACGGCCATAAAATAAATCCACAAAATAGTTTATATGTTATCGAGTTTTCCGAAAATACTTCACAAGAGACCAAGCAAAAGATACGGTTAATAAATAGAAAGATACTCGAACTTAAATATGGACTTGATAAAAATTATACTGAAATTAAAGCAGTAACTAGTTTAATTAAAAGTGAATTGCAGGATAAATAGATGGTGGCCAGAGACAGAATCGAACTGTCGACACGAGGATTTTCAGGGCCCGCCCCAACCTTAAAAAATCTATGATCTCAATGGGATACAAGGGGCTCTGAAAACTCTGTGTATTTTTTAACATCAATTACACTGTAATTTCATTTGTCGTTTAAAACAACAAAATGATGATTAAACTAAACTTCGGGAAATTTTCCCTAGGTAAAATTAAAGGATGGTCATAAGATAAGGTGTGTTCATTTTAGATCTCCATAAAATTCTAAATGACACAAAGGAGTGTTTCAGGTTCGCTTGGACGCTGCAGGTAACTTTATAGAAACAACTAAAGAAACACCATATTTTCAAATCGGTGAAATTAAGTATGGTAAACCCATTATTGATCGTGTCATTAATGAAAATTTAACAGAAAAAGAAGCTGTAAAATGTTTTCTCGTATCTTTCGATTTAACAATTAAAAGTAATATATCTGTTGGAGCGCCAATTGATTTATTTTTCTACAAAAAAAATTCATTTTCTTCAAAAGGAAAATATAGGATTGGCGAAGAAGATCAATATTTTCAAAGCATCAAGCAAAACTGGTCTGATGGAATTAAATATTTATTTAATCAATTACCATAATGATAAGTTGAACCAAAAGTTTTATCTGCAAAATAAAATAATAAGCTAGGTAAAAAAATTAATGCATCCAGAATTTTTTAGTATTCAATATAATGACCCGATCTGGATTGCGATTGCGTTTATTTGTGGCTTAGCTGTCAGGGCAGTCGGACTTCCACCATTGATAGGTTTCTTGGCCGCAGGATTTGTTTTAAACGGTTTGGGTGCTGAGAGTGGCAATTTTTTAGAATCATTAGCTAACTTAGGTATAACTCTTTTACTTTTTTCAATTGGATTAAAGCTAAAATTAAAATCCTTAGTTAGGCCTCAAGTTTGTGGTGTAGCAGTAATTCATATGGTGCTTGTTACATTTTTAGTCAGTTTAATGGTGTTAGCTCTTTCCTATACAAGCTTGCCCTTAATATCCAATATTACTATTCAGACGGCTCTTCTCATTGGTTTTGCAATGTCTTTTTCAAGCACTGTTTTTGCAGTGAAAATTTTAGATGAGCTTGGTGCTGTGACTTCAGGGCATGGTCGGATTGCGATTGGTATTTTAGTTGTACAAGATATAGCAGCGGTCATTTTCATGGCCATGTCATTAGGCAAAGTACCGAGTATTTTTTCCATACTACTATTTGTGATAATTCCGCTACGATTTATCTTATATAAAATCGTTGAGAGAGCTGGTCATGGAGAGCTATTATTACTTTTTAGTATTACATTGGCATTATTAGGATCTTACTCTTTTGAATTAGTTGGCATCAAAGGAGATGTGGGAGCATTAGTTTTTGGCATGCTGTTTGCAAATCATCCAAAAGCAAATGAGATGACGAAGGCCTTACTTAGCTTTAAAGAACTATTTTTAGTTGGTTTTTTTCTGACTGTAGGAATGACTGCTGTACCAGGCTGGACTGAATTAATGATCGCATTAATGTTTATTCTATTTTTACCGGTTAAAGTGGCAATCTACTATGGTTTACTCAACTTTTTTAATCTCAGAACGAGCACCTCTTGGCGAACATCTCTTAATTTAGCTAATTATAGTGAGTTCGGTCTAATTGTCGGGGCGATTGCTTTTAATTCAGGTTGGTTGCCAAAAGATTGGCTCGCAGTATTCGTTGTTGTGATGTCTTTTTCATTTATCCTTTCAGCGCCATTAATTAATATAAGAGATACTTTATATGAGAAATGGAAACATAAATTAAAATACTATGAGCGTTCCAAAAGGTTACCAGAAGAAGAACATATTGACCTAGAAGGAATAAAGGTAGTGGTGTTTGGTATGGGGCGTATGGGTAGAGCTGCATATGATGCAATGGAGGCAGATTATTCAGGACATATAGCAGGTATTGAAATAGATCAAGATAAAGCTAATGAACATAATCAAGCTGGAAGAAATGTGTTTTGTGGAGATGCAACTAACCCAGATTTCTGGGTACGAGCACCTGGCCTTTTGCCAAGACTTGAATGGGCATTGTTAGCCATGCCAACACATAGAACGAATATGAGTGCGGCATTGCAATTGAAAAAAATGGGATATCAGGGACGGATAGCTGCAACTGCAAAATTTAAAGATGAAGAAGATGCATTAAAAGAGATTGGCGTAGATCATACATTTAATATATATAGAGAGGCAGGGATTGGTTTCGCCAATGAACTTCAAGGTTTTTTGAGAAAATGAAAAGATAAAAAATATTTAGGAGAATATTTGCTTTTGTCGTTTGAAACAACAAAAAATATTTTCATATATATCTTAATCAATAAATTCTCTGTGCACACTCTGTACATAATCTTATTTTTCTTGCTAAGCCTCATTAGTGACAGATATATACTTCTTCATTTGTAGTAATGGACTTTAAATGAGTTAATAGATTTAAGTGGGATGAGATATTTCCAATGGGTATCTCATGGAAGAGATCTTGCATTAAACATTTGATTGTTTAAATTTTGGAAATAATCATTAATCGATTGGCTAATTAACAAACAATCGATTTTAGATTCGATCTATATCTTGTTGATGGATTTTAAGTGGTGGCCAGAGGCAGAATCGAACTGCCGACACGAGGATTTTCAGGGCCCGCCCCAACCATAAAAAATCTGTGATCTCAATGAGATACAAGAGGCTCTGAAATATCTGTGTATGTTTTAACATCAAATACACTGTAATTTCATTTGTCGTTTTAAACAATAAAATTACTAAAATCCGAAAACAATATTACTGGAAAGCACATGATTCATTTGGTTATTTAATCCATTAGTATCATTAATATATTGATTTAAATAACCTATTTCAAATCGTGAAGCATCGTTATATTTGAGCATGAATCCTGTAAATAAACGGTTTTGATTAAAACCATGATCTCCTGCCCATGGCGTATCATTCATATTCCAAAAAACTTCATCCCAAATTAAAAAATGGAAATTGTTAATTGTATGAATAGGGAAACTAATCCTCATGAGCTGTCTTAAGCGATAAGAAGTTTGATCCTCATTATTTAGATGTCGTTGTTCAATTCTTGTTCGACTCAGCCATGTGTATTCTTTGTAGGATGAATCATACTGAAACTGTTGCCACCAACGATCCTCATAATTATGACTATTGGCAGTTTTTGTATCGATATAAGCATAACCAACCCATAATTTTGCTTGTTCAGAGACTGTAAAATTTAATGCAGGTCGAAAAATGGCTTGGTCAAAATCTTCCATATCATTTTTTAAACGCCCTTGGAGCTCTATATACCATCCAATATTTTCATTCATTTTTCCTTCAGTTATGATTGATTGCCATAAGCGATTATCATCTTCGGTTGCGTTAATCGAAGAAAGCAAACTTAGAAACAAAAGAAGGGAAAATAATTTAATTTTGAATATCATTAAATAAAAATAATAAAGACTTCATTGATAAAATCATAGTAAACAAGAATAAAAAATTTAAGAATTTTACTTTTTTTAAAGGATCTTAAGTGGTGGCCAGAGGCAGAATCGAACTGCCGACACGAGGATTTTCAGTCCACTGCTCTACCGACAAACCCCTTTATTTATAAGCCTTTTGCTGTCAGTTAATCTCATTTGTCCTTCAAAAAAGGACAGGTGAAGGACAAAATAAAGTATAACTAAATTAATCGTAGTTATAAAAGAAAATTACTAAAAAGGGTATCTAGACATGGTGTCATAGCGTTGCATAAGCACCATACAGACATTTAAATACACAATTAATGGTTCTGTAAGGGTATGTTA
>Ga0209653_1002317_pt1 | contig 13983 bp, 11 predicted proteins | sample SaaInl6LU_22_DNA_FD_184644 | JGI IMG/M metagenome (GOLD analysis project Ga0209653, IMG submission 184644) | Marine microbial communities from expanding oxygen minimum zones in the Saanich Inlet - ESP_116LU_22_DNA (SPAdes) (version 2) | ecosystem: Environmental > Aquatic > Marine > Intertidal... | reverse complement strand
CAAATTGTATTTCAAATATTCGTACATAGCTTAAATGAATAAATAGATTGCTCCAAAACAAACAACAAAACCTAAAATTGCTCCTTCTAAAATTTCTTTTGGATGGTGCGCGTTCAAAAATAATCTAGACCAAGGAACCACACCACAAAGTGCTAAGCAAATGATCAAAGGCATAAGCAGATCATTGGTTGATGGAAAAGCACCCTGCAGAGCCACCAAGAACCCCAACCAGCCAAATATACCAGCAGCATGTGCGCTTATCTTCCAGAAGAATGTGATGCCATTTGTTAAAAGCACTACTGCTGTTATTGCAAGAAAGGATACACTGAGTAATGGGGTCATCCAACCCTGCCCATCGATCATAAATGAAACGATCAAGTAGAAGATAGAAATGAACATAAAAGGCATCAGTCTATCCTTCCTGTTCTTCATATGAAGGTCGCCAATAACTTTAGTGAGTTTAAACATGACAACAGTTAGGGCTGGAATCACGAAAGTTGTAACGAATACCAGTCCTACAACCGTCCATTTCCCCTTGTCTGTGAGGTTTGAACTTCCTTCTATATGAAACAAAATAGAATAGAAAACCAAGGTTGGCATCAGTAAGGGTTGAAAGATATATGTAATGAGCTTTGCTGCTAAATTCAAATCAAAGTTCTTTTCTGAGCCTGGCGACAGGTATATTCAATTGCTCCCTGTACTTGGCGACCGTTCTTCTTGCAATATTATAGCCTTGAGACTTTAATGCCCTCTCTAGTTTGTCGTCAGATAAAGGCTTGCTTTTGTTTTCATCATTTATAAGATCTTGTAGCCTGGTTTTTACTTCACGGCTACTTACATCCTCGCCACTCATGGTAGAGATGCCCTCACTGAAGAAATACTTTAAAGGAAATATACCAAAATCAGTTTGAACAGATTTTGAATTGGCTACCCTCGATACGGTTGAAATATCCATCTGGATCTCGTTTGCGATGTCTTTCAATATCATCGGCCTTAGCTTAGCTTCATCGCCCTCCAAAAAGAAATCGTATTGGTATTTTATGATCGATTCCATGGTTCGAAGCAAAGTATTCTGCCTTTGCTTAATTGCATCGATAAACCACTTAGCGGCATCTAGCTTTTGTTTGACAAAACTTACCGTTTCTTTGAGCTTCTTATCCTTCTTGTCACTTTTATTATAAGCACTAAACATATCGCTATATGATCTACTGACCTTTAGCTCTGGAGCATTTCTTGAATTCAAAGAAAGATCCATTTTACCGTTGTTATTAGACAGAATAAAATCAGGAATTAGATATTGAGTCTTAACTAGCCCTCCAGAAACACCTCCTGGCTTGGGATTCAATCTTGTAATGGCAGATATAGCCTGTTTGAAGAGACCTTCATCTTCAAGATTTAGTTTCTTTACGATCTTCTCGTAATGCTTTTTGGTGAATTCTTCGAAGCACAAATCCACGATATTGAAGGCAACATTTAAGACCTGATAAATTTCAGCATCTTCTTCGTTGTCCTCCCTTTTTCTATCTAATTGTATAAGGAGACATTCTTTTAAGTTTCGAGCACCAATTCCTGGTGGATCAAATTTCTGGATCTGAGCCAGTAAGTCTTCCAACTCTTCAACATCAGTTTCTATATTTTGAGAGAAAGCTAAGTCATTAACAATGGCATCGAGATCTCTTCGAATATACCCATCGGCCTCAATGCTCCCCAATAACTGTTTGCCGATTTTCTCCTGACGATCGTCTAAACCTATAAAACCAAGCTGTGCCTTTAACTGATCATTAAGCGAAGATTGCATGGCAACAGGCATTTCCCTGTCATCTTCATCTCCGTAATTACCGTCACCCTGCATTTTATAGCCAGAGTAGTCATCGTCAGCCAAATAGTCATCAACGTTTAGCTCATCAGCATTTTCTTCAAAGTTCTCCTCAAATTCCTCCGTTTCTTCTGCTGTCTCCGACTCCTCTTTACCTTCTTCTAAGGCAGGATTCAACTCCAGCTCTTCTTCAATACGCGTATCCAGTTCGGCCGTTGGCACTTGCAACAGCTTGATAAACTGTATCTGCTGGGGAGATAGCTTTTGTGATAAACTTTGATTTAAACTGAGCTTTTGCATTCGAATTTATTCACTGACCTTTAAATCAAATTTAAAGGAAAGTCTGTGAGAATCGAGGGATGCTTAAAACTTTTTAACAAAAACCGTGCAATTTTTTCAAAAGAAGCTTCTCAAACAAAAAAGGACCTATTTTTGTGCAAAAATCTATTTATAAATTGTATGTAGAAACACAAGAATCAGTTGTTAATCAACTTAAAAAATGATTGCTTTGCCTTTCGTTTAAGCCATCTGAATTATGAAGATCAGAAGAACCAAGATTTCCGAGTTATTAATAGGAGAAAAAGTAAACCAAGATGTTTTAGCCAAAGGATGGGTTAGAACAAAGAGAGGTAACAAGCATGTCAATTTCATTGCCTTGAACGATGGTTCTACGATCAACAACATTCAAGTAGTAGCTGACCCTAACACGATATCAGATGAAATCCTAAAATCTGTAACCACCGGGGCAAGCATCTCTGTTCAAGGAAAACTAGTTGAGTCACAAGGCTCTGGCCAATCGGTTGAAATTAATGCTGATCAAATTGAAATCCTTGGAACTGCAGATCCTGAAAAATACCCTCTTCAACCAAAAAAGCATTCTTTTGAGTTTTTAAGAGAGATCGCTCACTTAAGACCTCGAACGAACACATTTGGAGCTGTGCTGAGAATGAGACATGCTATGTCTTTTGCAGTTCATCAGTTCTTCAACGATAAGGGATTTAAGTATTTACACACTCCTATTATCACCGGTAGTGATGCTGAAGGGGCTGGGGAAATGTTTAGAGTTACCACCTTGGATCCAATCAATCCACCATTGAAAGATGATGGAAGGGTAGATTATGAGAAAGACTTCTTCGGAAAAGAAACTAATCTAACTGTTTCGGGGCAACTTGAAGGAGAATTAGGGGCCTTGGCGCTAGGTGAAATTTACACCTTTGGCCCAACCTTCAGAGCAGAGAACTCTAACACCACAAGACACCTTGCAGAATTTTGGATGATAGAACCGGAAATGGCTTTCTACGATCTGCAAGACAATATGGATCTGGCTGAAGAGTTTCTAAAATACCTTTGTGGATACGCTCTTAACAATTGCTCAGATGACTTGGCCTTTTTAGAGAATAGGCTCCTTGAAGAAGAAAAATCTAAGCCAGCCAATCAAAGAAGCCCAATGTCTCTCACCGAGAAACTCAAGTTCATTGTAGAGAATGACTTTGAAAGAGTTACCTATACTGAAGCCATCGATATACTCAGAAATTCAAAGCCTAATAAAAAGAAGAAATTTCAATATGTCGTAGAGGGCTGGGGAACAGATCTGCAGTCAGAACATGAGAGGTATTTAGTTGAAAAGCACTTTAACAAACCTGTTATTCTTACTAATTACCCGAAAGACATCAAAGCATTCTACATGCGTATGGATGAAGATAGAAATACTGTTTCTGCTATGGATATTTTATTCCCTGGTATAGGAGAAATTGTTGGTGGTTCTCAACGTGAAGAAAGACTTGATGTTTTGACAAGTCGTATGGATGAAATGAACGTACCACAAGAGGAAATGGATTGGTACTTAGACACCAGAAGATATGGATCAGTCCCTCACAGTGGATTTGGACTGGGTTTTGAAAGACTTATGATCTTTGTAACGGGATTAGGAAATATTAGGGATGTAATTCCGTTTCCAAGAACCCCTGGAAGTGCAGAATTCTAAAATAACGAAGGGCTGAAATTCAGCCCTTTTATTATTTCTTACTAAACCTAATGGTTTGTTGGAATTTCGATTGGTCGTCTCGTACTAGAACTAGATAATACCCTCTAGGGAAAGATTGAACATCAACTTTATATTTTTTTCTTCCATTTTCCTCCACTTGAACATTCATTATAGTACCTATAATACTGCGAATCTCAACCTGAGGCTTTTTAAGATCTAACTTGGTGAGGTCAATATTTAAAAATTCGGAAGTAGGATTAGGAAAAATTTCAACTTTCACCTTTTCATCAGGACCTGATGAATTAGAGGTAGAAAGCCCCTGTTTTTGGCCTAAAACCACATTCACATTGAAAAACAATACTACAAGCATCGTTAACTTTAAAGGTGATATGTTTAGGCTGAATACCTTCATCTGGTAGTAAGACCTTATATTTTAAAATAAGGTTGTGATAAATTTAAGATTTTTTTCAATAAAGCCAGTAATCTAATCGTTACGAATTGCTTTAGGCAAGTGAATGAGCAAATCTGATGCCATCAATGACCATTCTCCTAAATAATCTCTTGCCAAGTCTCCTGCTTTACCATGGATATACACGCCTAGCTCTGCTGCATTTGCTGAGCTTAGGCCTTGAGCTATAAAACCCGCTATAATACCCACCAAGACATCTCCACTTCCTGCAGTTGCCATTCCCGGATTTCCAGTACAATTGAAAACAACTTTCCTATTTGGTAAAACAATTGAGGTATGCGCACCTTTTAAAACTATGATCAGATTTCTTTTCTCAGCTATATTCTGTGCCACCCTGATCCTTTCCTTTCCATCATTACACTTTCCAAACAATCTATGAAACTCACCTACATGCGGGGTGATCACAGTTTGCTCAGGAAGTAAGTCAAACAATTCTTTATTCCGACTTATGATGTTTAGTCCATCTGCATCGATCACCAGTCTTTTAGGTCTCTTCTCCAAGAAATCTCTGAATCCTTTTACGGTCTGATTATTTATCCCTATTGCTGGACCTAAACAGTAAACATCAGTTTGAGGATCAAATGGGATTGATGTAATGATTTCTTCATGAGTATCTAGGCTCAGCATTGCTTCAGGAAGGCTTGATTGAAGCGGTGTCATTCCGCATTTTGGAACATGAACAGTCAATAATCCTGCTCCAGATCTTAGTACTGCAGAAGCACATAGATAAGCCGCACCAACTTTACCCAAGCTCCCTGCAATCACATAAACCCTTCCAAAATCTCCTTTATGCTGAAACTTACCGCGTTGATGCAAATACCTGTATACATTGTCGGATTGATAAAAGAGCCCTGTTTCAGCACTTTCAATAAATGTCTTATTTAATCCAATGTCTACCACATGAAATTGGCCTGCATACATTCCAGATTCAGGCAATAGAAAACTCAATTTTGGCCATTGAAAAGTGATGGTGTGATCAGCTCTTATTATAGCCCCCTCTGAACCAGATTCATCTGTGAACAAACCCGAAGGAATATCAACTGAAACTACTTGGGCAAAAGATGTATTTATCTTTTCTATGACTTCGCAAAGGTCACCTTCTACAGGCCTATTTAAACCTGAACCAAAAATTGCATCGATAATTAGGTGAGTATCCCCTGTTTCATATTGACTTGGCTTAATAACTGATACTTTATCAGTGATCCGATCCAAGTTAATTTGACAATCCTCAGATAGGTTGTTGGAAAACTTCAGCAAGATGACTTCAACATTGATACCCTTGTCCATTAGCAATCTACTAATGGCTAAACCATCTCCACCATTATTACCAACACCACATACAACCTGAACATTGCCGGCATCTATTCTTAATTTTTGGAATTCATCAACAAATACTTGAGAGGCTCTTTCCATGAGATCAATGGAAGTGATAGGCTCATTCTTAATGGTGAAGGCGTCAGCCTCTCGGGTTTGACTTGCAGTAAGTATTTTCTTCATTAAAAGCTTAAATAAGGCAACAATAAGGAAGCGGAATCAGTAGAAAGCCGAGTCAACCGACTCAAATCGTCCGGTTCATTGAATTTACCATATTTGCTTTTCGCAATCAAAATTTCTTGGGTGAGTTCATAACTTATATAGGGATGTGATAAAAGCTGTTTGAATGTAGCAATATTGATTCTTATGGCTTTTAGCTCTACAGAATCAGAGATAGTTAAAAAGCTCCTGACTTGATAAAATAAACTATCCGTCATTCCGTACATCCCCCTCAGTTGCTCAATAGAATGAAATCCTCCAAGCGCATTTCTAAAATTGACAATCCGGTTAGCATAACTTGAACCTATTCCATAAAGCTGTTTAAAGGAGGATGTATCTCCTTCGTTAATATTGATCAACAGACCATCTCCTTTAAATCTATTAGTCTTAGTAAAAGCTAGAGCCTTTTCCTTTCTAACTTCCGTTGAAATAACTTTTTCATATTTTATGTCATTGACCTGATCCGGCAAAAGAATATATCTTTCGAGTTTTTCGTACAAAGAGTCAGACATACCATAGATCTTTTTAAGATCTTCTTTAATTATAAATGACCCTCCTGCTTGCACATATTTCTCTATCCTTTGAGAAAGAAACTGGGGCAACCCGGAGGTTTGTAGTTCAACTTGATTGAACTTATTTGGATCAAATTTCTTTAAGGTGTTATCAACAGATTCTTTAATCTTTGGCTGACTATTAAAACTAGAAACCAGATTATCTAAGGTTGCTCTATCCTTTTCATAAAGATCGTATTGAGAGCCAAAAAATGACTTATATAGAGCTGGGGATAAAAGACAAAAAGTGATAAGGGCAAAAATTACTAAAACTCCATTGGCTTCAGTTTTACTAAAACTAAACAGTTGCCTCAGGAGTTTTTTGAATGACATGTATTGTGTGTGTTTATTATATATAATTAATATAAAATATTCTTTATATCATAACATTTAAATGACACATGGGATTATATAGAATGTCTCTAAATAAGCAAGAGTGATTTATATCACTTTTTTCCAGAGATAGTAGGGTTTATTTTTGCCATTCGTATTTGAGAGGTAAGAAATTAAAAATGAAAGAAGGTTTTAAAGTTTTAAGTTTATCATACAAGCTGGCCCCAGTAGAAATAAGGGAACAGTTGGCTGTGGATGACCTAGTAGCTAAGGACTTTCTTCTAGAGTTCCCTCAAATTGCTGAAGTTCAAGATTTATTAGTTCTCTCAACATGCAATAGAACAGAGATCTATTATTCGAGTACTAAAGATCTTTCGAAAAGGATCATCTCATTTATCTCGACAAAAAAAGGACATCAAAACCCTTCTCAATATTTAGAATACTTTAATCATATCACGGATGCCCAAGAGGCTTCTAAATATTTGTTCCGAGTGGCATTAGGTTTAGAAGCGCAAGTGGTAGGAGATCTTCAGATCATCAACCAGATCAAAAGAGCCTATCAAGCCAGTGCCGATGCGAATACCGCAGGACCTTTTTTACACAGATTACTTCATACGATCTTCTTCGCAAATAAGAGAGTCGTACAGGAAACTGCTTTTAGAGATGGCGCAGCAAGTGTTTCATACGCTACTGCTGAATTGACAAAAACATTAGCTGAAGGATTGATCGATCCTAGGGTTCTAGTGATAGGATTAGGAGAAATTGGTGAAGATCTAGCGAAGAATTTAATAGGTGCACAAGCCAAAGTTAGTTTAACCAATAGAGGTAAAGATAAACTTCAAGAAGTAGCATTAAGCTGTAACTTCTCCACTGCTGAGTTTGAAAGTATTAAAAATTCGCTAGCTGATTTCGACATTATCATTTCAAGTATTCCAGTAGGCGACTTCATAGATGAGGATGACCTTAAAGGAATTGAGATCGAAGGCCTGAAATATTTCATAGACTTATCTATTCCTAGGTCTATTGCTCCCAATGTTGAAAACATTACAGGAGTGAGTCTTTATAATATTGACGAGATTCAGGACAAAACATCTCAGGCCGTTCAAAAAAGAATTAATTCTATTCCTGATGTAGAGCAGATCGTTGAAGATTCAATGGTTGAGTTTATGGATTGGTCAAGAGAAATGGAAGTTTCTCCTACCATTCAGAAATTAAAGAATGCTCTCGAAGAAATCCGGAAAGATGAACTTAAAAAACATTTGAAAAACGCAAGTCCTGAGGTTGAAGTTTTTGCTAATAAATTCTCAAAAAGCTTTACCAATAAGATCATGAAATTGCCAGTTCTTCAATTAAAGGCAGCTTGTCAACGTGGCGAAGCTGAAACTTTAATAGATGTATTGAATGATCTTTTCAATCTCGAAAAAGATTCAGTAGAGCAATAATCAATTATCATTTACTTTTTGATGTCTATAAGCTTAGTTTTGCGAAATGCATTTTGCTAGGTCCTTTGTTCTTTTCCTATGCTTTATAATTTTTCAGCCTTTAGCAGCTGATCAGTTTGAAACGTTTTCAGAAAAAGGAAAAGTTGGACTGAGGAATACAACAACCAATACCATTGTAATCCCTGCTCAATATGAAACCATTGGCTGGTCAGATGGCAGTTTTTCCATTATACGAGAAACAGTCGGAGCAATACAGAATGAAAAATGGGCACTTATAGATCTTAAAGGCAAGCACATTACCATTCACCGTTTTGACCAATTAGTACCGACTAATGAGGAGAATTTTATAGCTTCTATTAGAGAGACCAACTCAATATTAACTAAATATGGCCTCATTGATTCTAGAGGTAAGATAAGAATACCTTTCGAATTTAGCTCTTTGACAGATCATCCTGCTGGACTATTTGCTGGACAGAAAAATGGCAGCAGATATGAGCAAGGATTCCTTGATGAAAAAGGAAATGTGATCATCAACCTTAAATTTAAAAGTGTCCGTGATCTATCTGAATCTCACTTGTCAGTTACCAATTTTAATGGTTTAGAAGCTATTTATTCTCTAACAGGAGAAGTGCTAACCGACTTCAGTTATGACCAAATAAACCCCATCAGCGATCGGTATTATCAGATCAGTCAATACAATCATTTAGGTATTCTGAGTTCAGATCTTGAGTTGGTTGTCCCCCCACTATTCAAGGAAATCGAAATAACATCTGACCGGGCCAAACTTACTCCCTATAAGCAATGGGATTACTTTAAAAAAGACAACTATAGCTCGACTCATTATTATGATGAACTCAGTTTCTTAGAGCATAATTTCATTTCTAACGCAGGAAATAAAGCTGCAGTTCTAAATCAGCAATTAGAAACTAAGCTCTTTCTATCGAATGAAAAACTGATAGAAAACCGAAGCGACATATTCATTACCCAAGAATCTGCCTCAAAACGGTATAAAGTCTATGATAGTCAAGGAGACGCTATTTTTAGGTTTTCATTCGATGAGGTGAAGCTTTATGATCATTTGATCTTTGCTAAACGTAGTGAAACTAAATACCATCCTTGGGCAGTTTATTCTTTAGATGGAGACCAGTTGAGTCTTTCGAATTATCAAAGGTTTAAAAAAAGAGCAGATGGTCTTTTCGAAGTTCAACAAAACAACAAACTTGGCCTGATCTCAGAGGATGGTTCAACTATCGGTCCTATTCTATTTGATAGTATTTCTCACTTCACAAAGGATAGAGCAATTGCCTTTTATGGTGGCAAGCAAGGTATTGTCAATCAAAAAGGTAATTGGGCCTTAACCCCTTATTACGATTCATTAGCTATTCTTGAAAATCATGTGGCATATAAACAAGGGACAAATAAAGGTCTTACAGATTTCTATGGGAATGTGGTGCTCAGAACTAAGCAGGACTTTGATTATTATGGTTCTGCCATTTCATACGCCTCCGACAGCTTAGAGTTAATAATTTCTTTTAAAGGTGATACTTTACTAGATCATCAGTATGATTCTGTAAGGGCCATATCAGAAGAACTTTTATTTCTACAAAGAGAAGAAAGAAGGTTCCTTTTCAGGCCAAGAGATGCATTTGACATAGAATTAGACTTAGATCTTCAAAAAATTGAACCTGCCAAAAATGGCTATATGCCTGTAAAGATCAATGACCAATGGGGCTACTTAAATAATGACGGCCGACTTGCAGTTGCCAATAGATACGAAGAAGTGACCAGTCATTCAGAAGGATTATTTGGAGTGAAACTTCTCGGTAAATGGGGTTTTGTCAATGAAGCTGACCAGATCATCATTCAACCTAACTATGATGAAGTTCAACCCTTTGAAAATGGCTTGGCTGTTGTCAGACAAGGACAGAATTATGGACTAATCAATAATCAGGGTAGAGTAATATTAAGCTTAGAATACAGTAAAATCACTAGAAAAACCGATCATTTACTCATACAGAAAGGTATTGAACTGGGCCTTGCTAGCGTTGAAGGGCGGATCATTAAAAACCCTTCTTACTCAAGTATTAAGCCGCTTCTAGAAGGCTACTTCCTTGTTGAAAGAGACGGGTTGAAAGGTGTGATTGACAAAAATGGCAATGACATTTTACCTCCAGTTTACACTGAAGTCATTCAATCAGGCTCTGATTTCTTGGCCTCAAAAGAAGGTCGTTTAGAGTACTTTGACTTAAAATAAAAAGCCCTAATGTTTCCATCAGGGCTTTGATCCCAGTTTCTTTTACTTATTTCTTATCACCACCCTTTTTACGGGCAGATTTTTGCTCAGGACTCGCTATTGATTCTCTCATGTCAGTATCCGCTTGGATGTTCTCTAACTTGTAGTAATCCATGACACCTAAATTTCCTGACCTAAATGCTTCAGCAATAGCCATTGGAATTTCTGCTTCAGCTTCAATCACTTTAGCTCTTGCTTCTTGAGATTTGGCTTTCATCTCTTGTTCGTTGGCAACAGCCATTGCTCTTCTTTCTTCAGCTTTAGCTTCTGCTACTTTTAAGTCCGCTTGTGCCTGATCTGTTTGTAATTGAGCCCCAATATTTGCCCCAACGTCAACATCTGCAATGTCAATGGAAAGGATTTCAAAAGCTGTACCCGCATCGAGCCCTCGTTGAAGAACGAGTTTGGAGATCTTATCAGGATTCTCAAGTACTGCTTTATGAGTGCTTGCAGAACCGATAGAGGTTACGATTCCTTCACCTACCCTGGCCAAGATGGTATCTTCTCCTGCACCACCAACTAACTGTCTAATGTTTGCCCTTACTGTTACTCTGGCAATAGCGATCAACTGGATACCATCGGCAGCTACTGCTGCTACTTTTGGCGTGGTGATCACCTTAGGATTTACAGAGATCTGAACCGCTTCAAATACATCTCTACCTGCCAAGTCGATGGCTGTAGCTTGCTTAAAGGTCAGATCTATATTGGCTTTATCAGCTGAGATCAAAGCTTTGATAACGGAGGGGACATTACCTCCAGCCAAATAGTGCGTCTCTAGATCAGAAGTGGTTACTTCCAAACCTGCCTTGGTTGCGGTGATCATGGCATCTACCACAATACGTGGTGGCACTTTCCTGATTCGCATGAAGACCAATTCTAATAGACCAACACGGACCTTCGAGAACTGTGCTGTGATCCAGAGATTGACCGGAACAAAGTAAAGGAATACAAATAGAAGTACTATTCCGCCTATGACGGCAATGAGTATGGTATAATCTTGCATTAACTAGTGGTTATTGTTTCTACAATTATTTTAGTGCCAGTTATTTTGGCGATCTTAACATTCGAACCAGATGAAACATGTTCTCCTCTGGAGCGAACTTCATATGTCTTATTATTGAATTCTGCTTTACCGATCGGTTTTAAATCGGAGGTAGCTATTCCTCTCATTTCGATCTGAAGATCATTGAAATAATCATCATTGAACTTGCCCTTATTGGTGGTTTTCAAGGAAAATTTATCCCAAGACTTTGCCCTAAAGCTATAGACCAGTGCTCCTACGGTGACAATACTTGAACCAGCGAGCAACCAATTACCTGCTGCAATACCATGTCTCTCGTAAGTCATATAAATACCAATGCCACAAAGCACTAGTCCTACCAATCCTAGAACAGTGGTTCCAGGCACAAAAAGTAGTTCTAAATAGATTAGAATAAGACCTACGATCACGAGAAAAATAATGGAGAGCCAATCGCCCATAGTTGATTTTTTATACTCTCCAATATACTGATAATTTGATTTGGAATATCAATAAGCCTTAGCAAATAGCACCCTTCCTTGAGAAGGTTTTCCAGAATAGATACATTCTCCGCCTTCTTCTTTTCTATCTAAAGGAATACATCTAATAGTAGCTTTTGTTTCTTCTTTGATCTTCTCTTCTGTTTCTGTAGTCCCATCCCAGTGAGCAGATACAAATCCACCTTTTGTCTCTAGGATCTCTTTGAATTCATCATACGAATTGACTTCAGTGGTATGAGTCTTTCTAAAGTCAAATGCCTTCTGATAAATGTTATTCTGAATATCTTCTAAGAGCTCCTCAACTTTAGCGACAATATCATTCGATAGATCAAAGGATTCCTTTGCCCCTGTATCTCTCCTCGCAATTTCTAATGTATTGTTTTCAAGATCTCTTGGCCCAATCGCAAAACGAACGGGAACACCTTTCAACTCCCATTCTGCGAATTTATAGCCAGGCTTAAAGCTATCTCGATCATCGAATCTGACTGAGATACCCTTCGCTCTTAGCGATTTCTGAATGGGTTCGATCTTTTCTCTGACCTGCTCAAGTTGCTCCTCTCCTTTATATATAGGCACAATGACCACCTGAATTGGAGCCAATTTAGGTGGAAGCACCAATCCTTGGTCGTCTGAATGAGCCATGATAAGCGCTCCTACCAATCGAGTACTCACTCCCCAAGAAGTTCCCCAAACGTATTCAAGACCACCTTCCTTTGTAGCAAACTTCACATCGAATGCCTTGGCAAAATTCTGACCCAAGAAGTGAGAAGTTCCAGCTTGAAGTGCCTTTCCATCTTGCATCAATGCTTCTATACAGTAGGTTTCAATGGCTCCAGCAAAACGCTCCGCTTCAGATTTAATTCCTTTTACCACTGGCACAGCCATAAACTCTTCTGCAAACTGAGCATATACATTCATCATCTGCACCGACTCATCTATAGCTTCCTTTTTAGTAGCGTGTGCCGTATGGCCTTCTTGCCAAAGAAACTCTGATGTTCTTAAGAACAACCTGGTACGCATCTCCCATCGAACAACATTGGCCCACTGGTTAACCAATAATGGTAAGTCTCTATAAGACTGGATCCAATTCTTATAAGTATTCCAGATAACGGTTTCCGAAGTAGGTCTTACAATAAGCTCTTCCTCCAATTTAGCTTCTGGATCAACTACTACTCCATTACCATTTTCATCGTTTTTCAGGCGATAATGAGTAACTACAGCACATTCCTTGGCAAAGCCATCCACATGGTCGGCCTCTTTACTTAAATAAGACTTTGGAATGAATAAAGGGAAATAAGCATTAGAATGACCCGTTTCTTTGAACATCCTGTCGATCTCTGCTTGCATCTTCTCCCAAATACTGAATCCATACGGTTTTATGACCATACAACCTCTTACTGGTGAATTTTCAGCCAGATCAGCCCTTTTCACTAATTCATTATACCATAAGGAATAGTCTTCACTTCTTTTCGGTAACCCTTTACTCATTTGTTATCTTTGGTATGATACTTGCTCAATTATAAGCGGAAATTATCCCGCAAATATAGAATTTTCGGGTATTCTATCGACCAAATACGAAAATGAAACGTTAAGTTTAAACAAGAAAGGATAACCATGAAAAACTCCAATTACTTCAAGATTGCATCGACCTTAACAGCACTTGTATTGTTTGCCGGATGTGCTTCACTACCCATCCAGCAGGGAGAATATGACGATGTGTACTTCACATCGGCAGATAGAGCCCAACCTAAAACGGTGGTCCTTGAACCAAGTGATGATCAAGAATTAGGTGAAAACGTAGTTACATTGCAAAACAGATCTACTGATTTGGTAGAGGCGCAGGTAATTGATAAGTATAACAATGGTCAACCTTCAGAGGTAGTTTATTTCGAGGAACAAGATCCAAGGGTTTCTAAAGCAGCTGAGCTTAACTACAATGATTTCGTGGCCGATTATAATGATGAGTTATTGAAGAACTATGATCTACCGATCGATTGGGAAGATATGGATGCCGTTTCTTTCGATCGACTGATAAGAAATGACT
>Ga0209653_1002316_pt1 | contig 13988 bp, 8 predicted proteins | sample SaaInl6LU_22_DNA_FD_184644 | JGI IMG/M metagenome (GOLD analysis project Ga0209653, IMG submission 184644) | Marine microbial communities from expanding oxygen minimum zones in the Saanich Inlet - ESP_116LU_22_DNA (SPAdes) (version 2) | ecosystem: Environmental > Aquatic > Marine > Intertidal... | reverse complement strand
TGAGTTGTTCTATTTGAGCGACCAGCACACTGCGATTATTTCAGGTAACCAACAGACTAACTCTGATGTTCAGGAGGGAGATGAGTGAACAGAGAATCGGCAGTCTTTTTAAGTGGGGCACCACTCCCAGTCGAGGACCTCGGCGGAGGTATTAGCCGTCAAATGTTAGGGTTTAACGACAATATAATGATGGTAAAGGTGATTTTTTCTACCGGCAGCGAGGGTTACTTGCACCACCATGTTCACTCACAGGTGACCTATGTGGAGAGTGGTGAGTTCGAAGTTACTGTGGGTGATGAGACACGCACAATGGTTGCGGGTGACAGTTATTACATGGCGCCAAATGTTGAGCACGGTGCTGTGTGTAAAAAAGCTGGAGTCTTGCTCGATGTCTTCAGCCCGCTAAGGGAAGATTTTCTTGAGGGTGGTAATTAATAATGAAACTAAAAAACTTACGTTGGTGGATACTCAGCTTGGTCGCTATCGCGACGGTGATCAATTACATTGATCGCAACGCCTTGGCGGTAATGTGGCCTGGTATCTCAGAAGAACTGGGCCTAACTAAAGATGATTATGCGCTCATCTTGAGCTCATTCATGATCGCTTATGCGATTGGTCAATCGGCATTTGGTAAAATATTTGATGCCCTCGGCACTCGCTACAGTTTTTTACTGGCCATTGGTGTTTGGTCAGCCGCGGTTGCTATGCACGCAGTTGCCCGAACGGCAATGGGTTTTGCGATGGTCCGCTTCATCATGGGCTTTGGCGAAGCAGGCAATTGGCCTGGTGCAACTAAAGCTAATGCCGAATGGTTTCCGATTAACGAGCGTGCATTAGCGCAGGGTATTTTCAATACTGGTGCCGCTCTTGGTGCAGTGATCTCAGCACCCTTAATTGCAATTTTTTACCTCTGGCTAGGCTGGAAAGTCACTTTTGTAGTCATTGCCGCGCTAGGTCTACTGTGGGCAATCCCTTGGTATATTCTTTACAAGTCTGGCCCCGATACTCACCCGTGGCTAACGGAAGAGGAGCGCCAGTATATTCTCATTGGCCAAAAGCCACAGCCGACAGAGGATGCTGAAGAGACTGAGTTGCTAGCGCCGGGCTGGTTGGAAATGCTCAAGTACAAAGAGAGCTGGGCGGTCATTCTGTCACGCTTCTTCCTAGATCCTGTATGGTGGTTGTTCCTCTCTTGGTTACCCATTTACCTGGCCGATCAATTTGGCTTTGATGTAAAGCAAATTGGTCTCTACGCTTGGGTGCCTTATGTTGGTGCTGCCATTGGTGGTTTGATGGGTGGCTGGTTGTCTGGCCGCCTAATTAAGCGCGGTTGGAGTGTTAACAAAGCGCGTAAAACGGTCATTAGCGCCGGTGGATTGTTTATGTTCCCTGCGTTGATTGCTACGGCGTTTGCCGCCACGCCATTGATTGCTGTATTGCTGATGGCCGTTATCCTGTTCGGCTTCCAGTTGGCAATTGGCAACATTCAAACACTGCCAAGCGATTACTTCTCAGGTAAGTCGGTGGGTTCGCTGGCAGGCGTCAGCGGCTCAGCTGCTGTTGTCGGCGTATTGATCACTATTTGGCTGGTGCCGATTATCACTGTCGACTCCTACGTACCGTTCTTTATGATGGGCGCGCTGTTGGTACCACTGGCCATTGGTGCAATTTGGGTTTTGGGTGGCAATATTGGTCCAGTCAAAAACAAAGTTTAAAGCGCTCTAGCGCTAGATATATTTAATACGTGCTAATAATTTAACTTGGAGTAGTTATGAAACTTAACAATAAAGTTGCAGTTATCACCGGCGGCGTTCGCGATATTGGCGGTCGTATCTCAGTTAAACTAGCCTCAGAGGGCGCTAAAGTAGTTATTAACTATTTTGGTTCTGTCGATCTGGCCGAAAAAACCCTCAGCGAAGTACAAAAAGTGGGTGGTGAAGGTATTTTGGTTCAAGGTGATATGACCAAAGAAGCTGATGTTGCCCGCTTAATCAGCGAGACTCAGGCAGCTTTTGGTCAGTCTATCGATATTCTAGTTAACGTGGCTGGTGGTATTGTTGCGCGCAAAACTCTCGAAGAGATGGATTTAGATTTCTTCAATCAAGTGATGAGCCTCAATCTCACCTCTACCTTCTTGCTGACTAAAGCCGTTGTACCGCTCATGCCTGCAGGTAGCTCTATCATCAACTTGGCTTCGCAAGCTGGCCGAGATGGCGGTGGCCCTGGAGCTTCTGCCTACGCTACCTCTAAAGGTGCGGTTGTGACCTTTACGCGCGCCATGGCCAAGGAGCTTGGCCCGCAAAATATTCGTGTTAATTCGGTCTGCCCCGGCATGATCAGTACCACCTTCCACGACACCTTTACCAAAGATGCAGTGCGCACCAATGTTGCGGCTGCGACCCCGCTGCGCCGCGAAGGTGCCGCCAGCGAAGTGGCCGATGTGGTTTCATACCTCGCCTCCGCTGAGTCAAGCTTTGTTACCGGTGTTAACTTGGATGTAAACGGAGGCCTGCTGTTCTCTTAAACAGCTGTCTTCGGAGCCAATATGAAAACATCAGCAAAGGTCGCCGTTATTGGCGAGTGTATGCTCGAACTGAGCCAGGCAACTGGCTCAAGTTCTGTTAGCGGCAACCAATTATCACTCTCTTACGGGGGTGATACTCTCAATACGGCAGTTTATCTTAGCCGTTTGGGAATTGCGGCTGACTATGTCACAGCGCTTGGCGATGACAACATGAGCGACTGGATGACCGAACAGTGGCGTGCCGAGGGGGTCGGTTGCGAGCTAGTAGTACGTGCGCCCAACAGTGTTCCGGGTGTGTATATGATACAAACCGATACCCAAGGCGAGCGCTCTTTTCTCTACTGGCGCGACAGTGCACCTGCTCGCCATCTTTTTGATGATGTCGATCAAGCAGACCGGCTGTTCGCTGCGATGAGTGCTTCACCATGGATTTATCTCTCCGGGATTACACTGGCGCTCTACAGTGATGTAACACGACAACGTTTTATTCAGATGTTGACAACTTACCGCAAACAAGGCGGAAAAATTGCTTTTGATGGCAACTACCGACCACGTCTTTGGGCTGCACCGGCATCGGCACAAGCCGCTTTTCAAGCACTCTATGAGCTCTCCGATGTAGCACTTCCCACCTTAGAAGATGAGCTTATGCTCTATGGTGACAGCGACCACCTTGCTGTCGTTGAGCGCCTGCAAGGCTGGGGTGTCAGTGAAATTGGCCTAAAAATGGGCGGCGAAGGTTGCTTGGTAGCAGCTGCTACCGAGACGCGCACAGTGGCGTCGCATAGTGTCGAACTTGTCGACACAACGGCTGCAGGTGATTCGTTTAATGCAGGTTACTTAGCCGCGCGAATCAATGGCAAAGATCCTTTTGCCGCAGCAGCAGCGGGTCACGATTTGGCTTCTGTAGTTATTCAGCATCGCGGTGCAATTATCCCCCCCTCTGCGATGCCCACTGTAAATTGAAAACTGAAAGTTACTGAAAATTTATTCAGAGAGATTTCTATGAAAAATACACTGTTCAAGCTCTTGGTTGCTGTCGCTGTTTTGGCTTCAGCCTCCTGTGCCAAGAGTGCCGGAGACCACCCCAGCTTAATCCTCACAAAGAGCGGTGTAGAGCAGATCAGGCAGCAGCTTGGCAGTGTGCCACTGCTGGATGAAACGGTAGCGGCTACCGCAGCGTTAGTTGATGCTGAGATTGCTCTGGGTATTGATACTCCCGTACCTGTGCACTTTTCCGGTGGCTATACGCACAAACGCCACAAGCAGAATTTCTTGGTGGCAGAAAAAGCCGGCATGTTGTTCCAAATTTTGGGTGACGAAAAATACGCTCAATATGTGCGCGACATGCTTATGCAGTATGAGGCACTCTATAAAACCCTGCCTGTGCACCCGCAAAAGCGCTCTTATGCGCCAGGCAAGCTATTTTGGCAGTGCCTCAATGATAGTAACTGGCTGGTTTATATGAGCCAAGCCTACGATGCCATCTACGATTGGCTGCCAGCTAATGAGCGAGAGCTGCTAGAGAACAATCTATTTCGTCCATTTGCCGATTATATTTCGGTAGGCAATCCTCAGTTTTATAATCGTATTCATAACCACAGTACCTGGGGCAACGCTGCTGTGGGTATGATTGGTTTGGTCATGAACGATAAAGAGCTGATTGATAGGGCACTTTACGGCCTCAGTGACGATGGCTTAGCTTTCGGTATGAAAGATGACGATGGTGGTTTAATCAAAGTAGAGGGACAAAAAGCTGGTTTTTTAGCTAATTTAGAAGAGCCATTCTCTCCTAGTGGATACTACACCGAGGGGCCTTACTACCAGCGCTACGCGATGTATCCCTTCTTGATTTTTGCTTTGGCCATGCACAATGCCCAGCCTGAGATGGGTGTCCTTGAGCACAGTGATGGCGTGCTGTTGAAAGCGATTGACGCACTGCTCAACTTGTCTGATGCCGACGGTGATTTTTTTGCACTTAATGATGCGCAGAAGGGTATGTCTTATTACACCCGCGAGCTGGTCTCGGCTGTTAATATTAGTTACCACTACGGCGATAGAAATCCTGGCCTGTTGAGTATTGCACAGCAGCAGGGGCAGGTGCTGCTCGGTGATGCTGGTCTGACTGTGGCCGAGGATATTGCCGCTGGTATGGCAGAGCCATTTACTAAGCGTTCGGTTAACTTAACGGATGGCGCCAACGGTGATCAAGGTGGTGTTGCAGTACTTCGTGCGCGCGGTGAAGCGTTGGCGTCAGTATTTAAATACACTGCACAGGGCCTCAGCCACGGCCATTACGACAAACTCTCTTTTTCACTGTTTGAAGAGGGCGATGAAGTTTTGCAAGACTACGGTCTAGTGCGCTTTGTCAATATCGAGCAAAAGGGCGGTGGTAATTACTTGCCAGAGAACGGCAGCTGGGCTAAGCAGACCATTGCTCACAACACCATTACCCAAAACCAAATCTCACATTTTGGTGGAGATTACGCCACTGGCAGCAAGCACCACTCTGAGCTCCATCTCTACGATGCCAGCCGCGCAGATGTACAAGTAGTTAGTGCCAAAGAGAGCAACGCTTATCCCGGTACTTTACTGCACCGCACGCAAGTGATGGTTGCGATCGAAACTTTAGAAAAACCCTTGTTGCTGGATATTTTCAAAATCACCAGTGAACAGCAGAACCAGTACGACTTACCGTTTTATTTTAATGGCCAGCTGCTGGAGACCAACTTTGCTCATCAGCAACCTGCGCAGTTAGAGCCGCTGGGTGACAGCCATGGCTATCAGCACCTCTACACCGAGGGCGAGGGTGCGCCTGCTGGCGATAACATTGCGATTACTTGGTTGAATGAGGGTAAATTTTATACTTTAACCGCAGCGGCCAAGGCAGCTGATGAGTTGCTGTTTGCCCGCATCGGTGCCAACGATCCCAACTTTAATTTGCGTCGAGATGCTGCTTTCATGCAGCGGCGGTCTAATGAACAAAACACACTGTTTGCAACTGTGATCGAGCCTCATGGCAACTACAGCCCTGTGACAGAAAAATCACACAACCCTCGTGGTCGCGTGAGTAATGTTGAGGTGATTAACGATGACGAAAACTATACCGCAGTCGCTTTCGATATTGCTGACAGCGGTCAACACCTGTTTATTTTAGCTAACCAAAATACGCAGCTGTCTGACCAGCACAGCCTTGAAATTGACGGTCAAATTTACCAGTGGCAGGGAGGCTACTTTTTCGATCTGCGCTGAGCTTAGGCTTTTCTTTTAGAAGCGCTGCTCTCACACTAGATGAGGCAGCGTTTTTTTAGCAGGTTAAATGTAATAAAATTACATTTTATTGGTCTTTGTAGGCCATAATGACGCCGTTACTGGCAATTAATGTAGGAAAGTTACTTATGAGTAGTGATCAGTACGACACGCTGCGCGGCAACGTCAGCGCTATGGGACGGATGTTAGGCGAAATCATTAGCGAAGCAGAAGGTGTTGAGTTTCTCGACAAAATTGAGCAGATACGGCTACTCTCGAAGTCGGCGCGCTCTGGCGATATAGAAGATCGCCAACAACTGACGGAGCTACTCTGTAATCTCGGTAGAGATCAGTTAGTGCCGGTTGCCCGCGCTTTTAGTCAGTTTCTCAATTTGGCCAATTTAGCGGATCAGCACTACACGATAGCGCGTGAGACCGATGAGTTATTCTCCGCGACTGAAACCCTCAATACCGCCTATGCTCAGCTCAGTGAGCGCGGTGCTACACGGCAGCAGCTGTTTGAGGTGACTCGCGACCTTAATATCGAACTGGTACTCACTGCTCACCCCACTGAAATTACCCGCCGCTCTTTGATAGACAAGTACACCGAAATAGATGCATGTCTAGCTCAATTAGAGCTGACTGGCACCACGTCTAGAGAGCAGCAAAAAACCAGCCAGCGGCTGCGTGAGCTAATCACACAAATGTGGTTTACCTACGACTTTCGTGTCGAGCGACCCACGCCTATCGACGAGGCCAAGTGGGGTTTTGCTGTCGTTGAAAAATCCCTTTGGAAAGCGCTACCCGACTATATGCGCCGCTTAGACGATGCATTTTGTAAAGTGACTGGTGCGCAACTGCCACTCGATGCAGCGCCGATCAAATTTGCCTCATGGATGGGTGGCGATCGCGATGGCAACCCCAATGTCACAGCCACAGTTACCCGCGAGGTATTGCTGTTAAGCCGCTGGAAAGCTTTGGATCTCTACATCAGTGATGTGCAAAAGTTGATAGAAGAGCTCTCCATGTCTAGCTGTAATGCCACACTGCGCGCTCAAGTGGGCCCCAGCCACGAGCCGTACCGCGAGTTGCTGCGCCCTTTGCGTCAAAAGCTACGCAATAGCCGCGACAACATTAACCGGCTGCTCGACGGCGAAAAACCGCTATTGGTCGACACCATCGAGAGTGAGCAGCAATTACTTGAGCCGCTGACACTTTGCTACCAATCGCTGACCGACTCTGGCATGGAGTTAATTGCCAACTCAGAGCTGCTAGACGTATTGCGCCGCGTGCGCTGTTTTGGCCTGCACCTGGTGCGCCACGATATTCGTCAAGAATCTAACCGCCACGCCGAAGTCTTTGCCGAGTTAGTCAGCTACCTGGAGTTGGGTGACTACAACGCTTGGAGTGAACAACAAAAACAAGATTTTCTCCTGGCCGAATTAAATAACAAACGCCCGCTGCTGCCGCGGCACTGGAGCCCCAGCGCTGCCGTTCAAGAGGTATTAGATACCTTTGCTGTGATTGCTGAGCAGCCCGCCAATGCCCTGCGCTGCTACATCATCTCTATGGCGCGCCAGCCGTCCGACGTGCTGGCGGTGAAGTTGCTGCTGCGCGCGACCGGATGCCAATTTGAGCTGCCAGTAGCACCACTTTTCGAAACGCTTGATGATCTCAACCGCTCTGCGCAAGTGGTATCCACACTGTTGAACGTACCCGGTTACAGTGAACAAATTGACCATCAGCTTATGGTGATGATCGGTTATTCAGATTCAGCCAAAGATGCCGGTGTAATGGCAGCGGCTTGGGCACAATACCGTGCGCAGGAAGAATTGTTGGCTGTTTGTGCTGAGCATAAAGTAGAACTCACACTCTTTCACGGCCGCGGTGGCACCATTGGCCGCGGTGGCGCCCCTGCGCGCGATGCACTGTTATCACAGCCTCCCGGCTCGCTAAAAAATGGCCTGCGGGTGACCGAGCAGGGCGAGATGATTCGGGCTAAATTAGGTTTGAGCCCGATCGCAATCAAAACGCTGGCGCTCTACACCAGTGCTATTTTTGAGGCCAACTTAATGGCGCCACCCAAGCCCAAGCAGGCTTGGCGCGATGCGATGCAGAACATCGCTGAGCTCTCTTGCGAGGATTATCGCGCTGTTGTGCGTTACGACGAAGAGTTTGTTCCCTATTTTAGATTGGCGACGCCAGAGCAAGAGCTGGCTAAGTTGCCGCTGGGCTCGCGCCCTGCGCGGCGCGCTGGCAGTGGTGGTATAGAGTCGCTGCGCGCTATCCCTTGGATTTTTGCCTGGTCGCAAAATCGCCTGATGTTGCCCGCTTGGTTAGGAGCGGCTTCGGCTATGCAGCGTCTACTCGATCAAGGCCGTGCCGACGATCTGGCCGATATGGCCGCTCATTGGCCGTTCTTTGAAACGCGTTTATCCATGTTGGAGATGGTATTTGCCAAAGCCGATGCAGGCTTGTCAGCATTTTATGATGAGCGGCTGGTGCCAGAAGAGTTACACCCTATCGGCCAGCGCTTGCGTCAGCAGCTGGCCGCTGATGCCAAGACTATCTTGCAGCTCACCGGTGCCGAGCAGCTGATCGATGATCATCCGTGGTCGCGAGAGTCTATTGCGCTGCGAAATATCTACACCGATCCGCTCAATGTGTTGCAAGCAGAGCTGCTGCGCCGCAACCGCGAGCAAAACGATCCGCTCATCGAGCAGGCGATTATGGTGACTATCGCTGGAATTGCAGCGGGGATGCGCAATACAGGGTAGTAGCCCAAATGCCTCATAGAGGAGTGCCCAGAAGGCACTCCTTTTTTTTGCCAGAGATTTTGACAGATTTTTTTGTATTTTAAGTCAGCAATAGTCAGGTTAAGGTTTCAAAATAGGTGAGATATTTGTCTTACAAATTGACTTTTATTGTTGGATTTTTGGAGTTCTGTTTGTTAAGTTTATGTTTTATATGATAATTTAAAATAATTTTTAGGTTCGATAGCTGTTCATTATGCAATTAAAGAGCGATTCTCTCACCACTTCAATTAGCGACCGCATACCAAAATGTGAAAAAAACGTGATTATGTATAACAAATTTGTATTGCCAATATGTCAAACCTGATATATCGTGGTTCGCGTTGTTGATGTTAATCGAGCAACGCCATCGGTTCTTAAACCAAAAACAAGCTATAGGGTGAATAAGATGAAGGCAATTAATCAAGGGGCAACCCGACAGCCGCGCAAGCCGGCTGGCAACAAAATGATTCTCAGCGCGCTGGCGCTAGCAATCTCTGCATTCTCGACTGGCGCCATTGCGCAAGAAGCGCCAGAGAGCGCAGTAGAAGAGGTTGTAGTCACAGGCATTCGCGCCTCATTGGCTAGTGCACTCAACGAAAAACGCTATGCAGATAACCTGGTTGAAGTCATCCAGTCAGAAGATATCGGTAAACTACCCGATCAAAACCTCGCTGAGGTGCTGGAAAATGTTCCAGGCATTCAAATTACGCGCACGGCCGGTGTCGGTACTGGCGTGCAAATTCGTGGTACCAATGCCAACCGCACCGAGATTAACGGTGTCTCAACTGTTGGCTCTGGTTCTGGCCGCAGCGGTATAAACTTTGAAGATGTCTCAGCCGGTATTATTGCCGCGGTAGAAGTGACCAAAGCCCCGGATGCCAAAACCATTGAAGGCTCGGTGGGTGGTACTATCAATCTGCGTACCATCCGCCCTCTCGATCTCGAGGAGCAACTGGCCACAGTTCGCGTGCAAATGGAAGAGAGTAGCCTCTCTACCGACAGTGCCACACCGCGTTTCTCAGGCACCTACGGCAACAACTGGTCGACCGATATGGGTGAGTTCGGCTTTGTCGGCAGCTACTCCTACACTGAATCTGACGTGACCGCCTTCCGTCCTAGAACTGACCGCGATAACCTAGTTGCCTCGGATAGTAGTTTAGGTAGTGCTCAAGAATTCGATTTTTTGCCTATTCAATTTTTGATCCAGGATTACGATAACTACGAATACGAAACTGAAAACTTCGCCGGCTCATTTGAATGGGCGCCTAATGAAGATATGAAATTCTTCTTTGATTTAGTGCTCAACGACCAGACACGCCAGCAAGAAAGTTCGCGTATCCAAGCCTCTGGTATTTCAGGAAACAGCGGCTTGTATGTTCCCGATGCATTTGAAACTGTTAATTTTGGTTCTGCAGCTGGGTCATCTGGCAGTCAAAACCTCGGCTCTATCCAAGCCGCAGTACAGGGTGTTATTCCAATCGATACGGATGGCAGTGACGGTAACCTGCGTTTCTCTGGTGATACCAATTCGCGCCTAACCGAGAGCGAAATTTTTAGCGCCGGTTTTGACTGGCAGGTGAACGACCGTTTATCTGCCCGTTTTGAAGTCTCTACCTCAAACTCCGACTCCAGTACGCCGAGTTTTAATACTACCTTGAACTTTATTAACCCGAACTCGCCGTTAGATGCCGAGGCACTGCTGGCTAATCATGCTGCTAACGAGCTGGCGGGCAATGAGGATCTGTATGATTCCAACGAAAACGGTACCCCCTTCGTCTATGATCTCACCGGTGGTTCACTCACTTGGGGTGTAGCGCTTGGTGAAGCTAACGCACCGACAGTAGAGCAGTTGCTAGACCCGGCTAATGTGGTGCTGCGCGATGTCCAGCAATCTCAAAGTATTGCTGAAAACAGCGAAGATGCCTTCCGTATGGACTTTAGCTACATGGTCGACTGGAAAGCGATTAACTCGGTCGACTTTGGTTATCGATACAGTGAAACCACCAGCTTGCGTGATAATATAACCTCAAGCGTGGGTTTGCGTGAAATGGCAGATAGCCCAACCGGTGATCTGTTTGCAGAGCTGCTGGTGGCCGGCCCCAACAACTTTAATGATGCAGATGGCCGTGCACTCTATGTTCGCGACTTCTTGACCATTGATCCAGAGCGTGTAGCCTCTAACCCTGCTGGTGCATTAGCCATTTTAAATGCTGCCATTGAGGCAAATAATGCGATTACCGGTTCTACGCGTGGGCCGATTAGCTCACCGACCTCAAGTACTGCATCATTCTTCGATATCAGTGAAGAGACCAGTGCCTTATATGCCCAAGCAAACTTTGAGGCAGGTATTTTCCGTGGTAACTTTGGTCTGCGATATGTGGAAACGGATGTCACATCGGATGCTTTTTCTGAGCTAGATGGCGTTGTAACGCCGAACTCCGAAAGCAGCAGTTACGATTTTGTCTTGCCACGCATTAATGTTGTAGCTGATCTACATGAAGATGTTATTGTCCGTGCGGGATGGGGTAAAGATATCCGTCGTCCCGATTTTGATGACCTCTCTTCTGCGTTCCAGTTCAGCACTAGCCCAAACAACAGTGTCAATCTTGGTAACCCAGCATTGAAGCCTGAAGAAGTTGAGTCTTTCGACATTTCTGCCGAATGGTACTTTGCTCCATCTAGTGTTGTCAGTATTGGTTACTTCAACAAAAAACGTACTGGCCTGTTTGTAACTCAGAGTGAGAGCCCCTACGAAGCCCCCGAGACGGGATACCGTGATCTCACGGCTCCCTGTGAGCAAGGCGGTATCTTCAACCCAATCGCTGATATCAATGTCTTTGGTCCTGACACCGGTGTAGGTGTTTGTGTGCCATCTTCACAGGTGATTAATGGTGAAGGTGAAACTACTCAGAAGGGTATCGAACTGGCTGTTCAATACGACCTTTCAGGTTTTGAAGAGCAGTTGGGCTGGGCCTCTGGTTTTGGTTTCTTAGCTAACTATACCAAGCAAGAGTTTAGTGGCAGCGATTCATACTGGAGCGATACAAGCCGAGCATCGTCTGTGTTTGCTGCTAATGGCGCCACCGATGTGGATATGGAGGCTACTTTGCTAGATCTATCAGAAAATGCCTATAACTTCACGGTTTACTACGAGAAGTACGGTATTTCAGCGCGTGCCCGCTACACCTGGCGTGAAGCGTATCGCTCTGATGACTTCGGCAGTACCTCTAGCTACCCTTGGGGCTTCCCAGTGGTGCAAGAGGATCGCGGGCAGCTTAACGCTAGCATTAACTACGATGTTACCGAGCAGCTCAGCGTAGGCCTTGAGGCTGTTAACATTACAGAAGAAGAGGTTGAGCAATCTTGTGTCAACGAAGGCGCGCTACTCTGCTTCCAAGGTTTGACGGATCGTCGTATCACCGTCGGTGCAACTTATCGCTTCTAAGTGGTAACGTAAAACCTATCTGGTGGCGCTATCTTTGCGTTGCTAGACAAAAAAGCCCCAGCTATTGCTGGGGCTTTTTTGTTGCGGTTGAGCCGCGCTAAAAAGTTGTAAGAACCCCTAATTGTAACGATTACTGATGAGCAATTGCCTAGTTATCGTCACAACAATTAATCGGGCCCTTGGATAGAGCAGACAACTCGTATCTCCTTTAAAAAGTACCGCGCCATACCGCCGGGAAGTTTTTAGGGATTTAGTGCGATCATTTGAAATAGGGCATAGCCTAGCTTGGTACTTGAGTAACCCGAAATCCAATTCAGGAAGCTAGGCTTATTGCAGCTCTGTGGGCGAATTTAATTGATAGCAGATTGAGCGTACGTAACGCTGTTTGCTGCATCCGTTGAATTGCCGATAGGCAGCTTGTGCGGGCACTAACGGATTACAGTAGCTGCCACAAGCTGCGCATACCCACGGCGGATGTAAACAGAGCAAAAAGTAAAATAGCACTTAAGGCGATATTGGTACCCCAGCCTGCGGTGTATTTTCCCATCAGGGCTTTGCGGTTACTCAGATAAAAAATGCAGGCTACTGTGACCGGTAAAATAAAGGTATTAAATACTTGTGAGGCGATCATGACTGCAACAGGGCGAGCGTCAAACAGCGGTACCACCAAGCCAAGCAGCGAGATAAAAAATACCATCAACCGATATTTGGGCAGAGTCATATCGCGTGGGCTGTCATTAAAGTCGCAGAGCAGCCAAGGCAGCATCAGGATATTGGGAAACTGCGAAGAGACACCTGCAGCCACCAAGCCAACCGCAAAAATAGAAGCCGCCAAGGGGCCGGCAAGGGGTTCTAACAGCTGGATCATTTGTGATGCTTTTGAAAGGCTAATGCCCTCTACGTAGAGAGAACCTGCCGCCGCCGCCATAATGGAGGCGCTGATAACAAACATTAAACTCACCGCAAAAAGGGCGTCATTGCGCTGTTTTTTTATGTCGGCAATACCCCAGCCCGCCTCTTTTACTAGTGTGGTACGGATGATAAATAGGCCCGAAAATACGGTGGTGCCAATCATCGAGGTCATCACCAGCAGTGAGCTAGTATCGCTGTCAGCGCGCTGCGCTGGGAGGCTTGGAATAAGCCCCGCTGCAATATCATTGACAGGTGGCATCATGATAAAAAAGTTGGCTAAAAAGCACGCAGACATAACGGCAACTATAACGGCTAAGCTGCGCTCAAAAAATTCGGTTTTACCATTCCAAAAGATGTAATACACCAAACTGACAAAAAAGCCGGCAAAATAAATGGGTTTAATACCACCTTCAACCAACCCCTTAGACCACTCGTAACAGATATCGGCAACAATACCCATTACGCCCATAACACTGGCGCAAACCCCAGCAGCCAGTGCAACAATAAAAAATACCCCTACTGCTGGGTGCAGGTGCTTGCGAAATGCCTGTAGTGCGGTCTCACCAGTGACCAGTGTGTAGCGGCCATAGAGGTTGATCATAAAAAAGGTGCATAGGCAGGATGCGAGAATGGTCCACAGTAAGGTCATACCGTGCTCTGCGCCGGCTTTGGCCATAGAAGTGACGCTGCCAGTGCCAATATTAAAGCCGAGTAAGAAAATACCGGGTAATACTAAAGCTAAAAGACGACTAAACTTCTCGCGCAATGAGTTAACTGGAGTCGCTGTGCTCTTGTCGTTCATGCTGTCACCTATTCATGTTTAGTGTGATAGTGTACGGATAACTCCGCGCACCTCTGCCAGCCCTTTTAGGCGGCCGATACCGGAGTAGCCTGGGTTAATGGTTTTGTTGATGTCATCCATCATTTGGTGGCCGTGGTCAGGGCGGAAGAAAATAGGCTCCCCAGCATCTTTGCGACTCTTTTCTTCATCCAGTAGGGCACGGATTATCGCAATCATGTCGACATCGCTATCCAAATGGCTGGCCTCGTAAAAGGAGCGCTGGTC
>Ga0209653_1002311_pt1 | contig 14009 bp, 9 predicted proteins | sample SaaInl6LU_22_DNA_FD_184644 | JGI IMG/M metagenome (GOLD analysis project Ga0209653, IMG submission 184644) | Marine microbial communities from expanding oxygen minimum zones in the Saanich Inlet - ESP_116LU_22_DNA (SPAdes) (version 2) | ecosystem: Environmental > Aquatic > Marine > Intertidal... | reverse complement strand
AAGCATCTTGGTCGAGAGCATCCACATCAGCACATCTTTAGTCGCGCGCGTCGGGTTGAACGCCATGGAGTAGGCGCACGGAATACCAACTGCGAGTGCGAAGATGGTTGCGAATACCGAAGTGATGACTGAGTTGGTCGCAAAGCGCCAATAGTCATAGTTATCGGTCATGTTTGTGTAATTCTCTAGCGTTGGTGTGAAGAAGAACAAGAATTCCGGCTTCACCGCATCCGCATCCGTCTTAAAGCTCGTTAGAACAAGCCAGAAGATTGGGAAGAAGAACAATAATCCAACAATCCAGGCCAAAAGGGTGCGGCTGAATTGTCCGTATTTCGAAGATTGTGCAACAATCGCCATGTCCGTTACTCCATCAATGTCTTGCCAACCATGCGCAGTAAGAAAATTGCGACGATGTTGGCTAGGATGACGGCAAAGATTCCTGTCGCGGAAGCTGCACCGATGTTGTTGTTGGCAAATTCACCAATCAAATAAGGCAGGTTTTTATTGCCGTTGCCACGGCTTACGATTTCGATCTCCGCATAAAGCGAGAGGTGGAAAATCGCTTGGATCATCACCACAATCGCAATGGGACGACCCAGATGCGGTAGCGTCAAAAAGCGGAACTGCGACCATGTGCTTGCCCCATCAAGGATGGCAGCTTCTTTTTGTTGCTGATCCTCAGACTGCAAGGACGTCATAAAGATGAGGATTGCAAAAGGGGTCCACTGCCATGTGACCATGATGATCACCGCATAAGCAGAGGTTTGCGTTGCACGGAATGAAATCGGGGTCAATTCAGGCCAAAGTGAGAAGAACCAGCCAACACCGGGCGCGGCCCTCAGCCCATCTACGAGGTCGTTAATACTGCCGACCGCGATGCCCTGTAGGCCGAGAACTGGGTCAAGGATCATGTTGATCCACAAAACTGCGTTTACCGCTGGCATGACGAAGAAAGGAGAGATCAAGAGAACGCGAACGATGCCTTGTCCGGGGAATGACTTGTTGATCAACACGGCGATCAGAACGCCAAGGATCACGGTCAGGAAGAGAATGCTGCAAACAATCAGAAGGCTGTTCTGGATCGCAAAAATAAAATCTTTGGACTTCAGAACAAACTCGTAGTTGCCAAAACCACGCCAGTTACTGAGGGCGGGTGTCGTCCACTCTGGTTTGCGCAGGTTATTCAGCACATAGCGAATAAACGAAAAATAAAGCGTCATCGAAAGCGGCACCAGCATCCAGATCAACAGCAGGACAACTGCCGGAGACTGAAGCAAGCGTGGAAGCGTTCTGTTAGACATGACTAGAGATCTCCTGCGAAGCACGTTGCTCGCGATGTTCTAAGAGTAATTTAACTGAATGGTGATTGGTATGCTGTTGTGTGGCGGTCGATCTGGGCCGCGACGCCCACTGTTCGTCTAAAGTGGAAGGCCCGACCAAAGCCGGGCCTTCCGAAAACCTGAAGCAGAACTTAGTAGCCTGCTTCAGTCATGATTGATTCAGCTGCTGCCTGTGAAGCCGCGAGAGCCTCGTCTACAGACTTCGCACCGGACAATGCCGCGGCGATTTCTTGAGCAACTGCAGAACCTACTTCTGGGAACTCAGGGATAGCTGCGAACTGAACACCAACGTATGGCTTCAGGTCTGTCGCTTCAGGAGCTGCGGACTCGATTGCTGCCATCTCTGCTGCTGCGAAACCAGCAACTGCCTGGAACTCAGGAAGAGCGTATGTAGAAGAACGCTGGCCTGTTGGTACTTTTGCCCAACCGAAATCGGGGTGGTTACCTACAGCTTGTACGTACTCTTTAGACGTGGCCCACTCGATGAATGCTTTTGCTTCATCTGTGTTGTCTGTGCCTGTTGGAACAGCCATTGCCCATGCCCACAGCCAGTTCGCGCCCACTGGGTTACCAGCGTTTGGAGACTGAGCGTATGCTACACCGTCAACTTCGAGGAAAGATGCCGCGATTGTCGCGTCGATCCACATGCCACATTTGCCTTCGTTATACAAAGCCAAGATCTCATTGAAGGAGTTACCTTCAGAACCGGGAGGGCCGTAGTTGCCAAGCAGATCTACGTAGAAGTTGATCGCTGCTTTCCACTCGTCAGAGTTGATTGTTGGTTTGAAGTCTGCGTCGAACCAAGCACCACCGAAGGAGTTAACCATTGTTGTGACGAACGCCATGTTGTCACCCCAACCTGGCTTACCGCGCAAGCATGCACCGTAAACGCCAGCATCTGGGTTGTGCATCGCAGCAGCAGCTGCTTTCACGTTGTCCCAGCTGTCGTTGTCAGCGATTGTTACGCCAGCAGCGTCTGTGAGGTCTTTACGGTACATAACCATGGAAGACTCACCGTAGAACGGTGCTGCGTACATTGTGCCTTCGTGGGACAGACCTGCACGGATTGCTGGTAGGATGTCATCTGCGTCATACTCGGCGCCGAATTCAAGAGCTTCAATCCAGCCCGCTGCGCCCCAGATTGGTGCTTCTTGCATGCCGATGTTGATGACGTCGTACTGGCCACCACCGGTTGCTGTGTCGGACGTTACTTGCTCACGCAGAACGCCTTCCTCCAGAGAAACCCAGTTCAGCTTAACGCCTGTTTCTTCTGTGTAAGCCTCTGCGACTTTCTGCATGTTGATCATGTGACCGTTGTTCACGATCGCAATCGTCAATTCTTTTGCGTGACCGTCTGCAATCGCGCCGCCGGCTGCGAAAAGCGACATCGCTGTAGCAGCGTATAATGCTTTCTTGATAGACATCCAAATTTCCTCCTCTTTGGGTCGTGAGAACCATACTAGGTGAGGCGGCAACGCGAAGTCAATTACAAATTAGCGCGCGTAAATTTTATTTAAAGCGGGCGTTCAATCAAGGACTTAGGCGGACTCGCGCATAATAAGACGGCCGTCAAACGTTGTCTCCGAGCGATCTTTTGTCCGATCTTCGGCCTCTAACGTGCTGAACAACTCACGCACCGCACGATTCGCGATTGCCTCATAATCTTGTGCAATCGTGGTGAGCGGCGGGCAGGTGAATTTAGAGAAAGGGTGATCGTCATGTCCTGCAATGCGCAAGTCACACTCCGGACCATGCCCTACACGTAAACCCAGGTCATAGGCCGCCGACAACATCCCAATAGCAAGGCGATCATTACTGCAAAGAATAGTTTTGGTCTCAAAGGACTTAGCGGCCAGAAGGCGTCCACCTTCAACCTTGCCAATTTCCTCAAAGTTCCAGCCCTCACCATCAGCTTGATAGATACGCGGCACATGGCCGTGGCGTTCCATACTCTCAATATAGGCCTGGCGGCGCTTGTTGGCGTTGGGGTTTGTTGGTGATTTCATTTCAAAGAAACAAGGCGCTTCGCCACTACGACAAAGGTATTCCACCATTAAGTCAACGCTTTGGGCATTGTCTGTCCCAACAAATGCTTGGCCGATACTGCTCATATTTGCGTCGAACAGTACGAGTGGGAAATCGGCGTCAAAGGTCTGCACGGCCTCAACATCCGACATGCGTCCGAACGGCGCGAGCAAGACACCAGCCGGTTTGAGCGCGCGTAAGGATGTGAGATTGTCCCGCTCCATCTCTGGGCTACCGTGCGAGCTTAGCAAGATGGGGCTGTAGCCAGCGTCAATACAGGCCAATTCAACGCGCCGCCCAATCTCAGAAAAGAAAGGGTCGGCGAGGTTGGGAACAACCACACCAATGTTCTTTGTTGTGCGCCTGTTTTGGTTCATCGCAAAAACGTTAGGCTGGTAATCGTACCGCTTAAGTGCGGCTTCAATCTTTGCTCGGGTCGACGTGCGCACGCTTTCAGGGTTGTTGAAATATTTTGAGACAGTTGGCCGAGAAATTCCGCTTATGTTTGCGAATTCTTCCATATTGCGAATTTTCGGCTGTCCCATTTTATCACCTGATATTTTGATTGTTAGCGCGCGCTAATAATAATAGGCTAAGAGGCAATTCTATATCTAGTCAAGGGGAGATGTCCTTTGCTTTTTCGCATTCTGGCTTTCGATCTTAAACTTTAATGAATCGGATCACGTTGTGTGGATCAGGCGCAAACCGCACAATCCTGTCAGTCCAGAAATGTACTATCAGTGGTGAATAGCATGTCTTGGCGTGCTAAGCCTTTGCGCAAATCACAGTCTACAAGACAGGGCAGCACCAAGAAATGAACATCCTTTTCATCATGTATGACCAGCTACGTTTCGATTACTTGAGTTGCGCTGGCCACCCATACCTGCCCACGCCTAACTTTGACCGGGTTGCGCAACTGGGCGTGCGGTTTACGAACGCGTATGTGCAATCACCTATCTGCGGCGCCAGTCGGATGAGCTTTTACACAGGGCGCTATACGTCATCCCACGGGGCACAATGGAATGGTTTTCCTCTGCGTGTGGGTGAAATGACGATGGGGGATCATTTGCGCAAAGCAGGGATGGATTGTTACCTGATCGGCAAAACCCATATGCGCGTAGATGCAGAAGGCATGGCGCGCTTGGGCCTCGCGGCTGATAGCGTGATTGGTGCCCGCCAAGCGGAATGTGGCTTTGACGTTGTTATTCGTGATGATGGGCTTTGGGCGCAAGGTCCTGATGGATTTTATGACGAGCAACGCTCGCCCTACAACGAGTACCTTAAGACCAAAGGATATGAGGCAGAAAATCCGTGGGCCGCTCATGCGAATGCGAGTCTGCAAGACGGTGAGCAAGCCTCGGGCTGGATGTTTGATAACGCGGATAAGCCAGCAAATATTCGCGAAGAAGATAGTGAGACTGCGTGGCTGACCTCTGAGGCTATCAAATTTGCCGATACGGCTGAGGGGCCTTGGTGCGCTCATGTCAGCTATATCAAGCCTCATTGGCCCTATATTGTGCCCGCACCCTATCATGATATGTTTGGGCCCCAGCACGTTTTGCCCCCAAACCGTGATCCTGTTGAGCGTGAAAACGCACACCCCGTTTATGATGCATATATGGGCAACAAAATCGCAGCGGCTTTCCAAAATGACGATGTGCGCGCCAAAGTGGTGCCGGCGTACATGGGATTGATAAAGCAGTGTGATGATCACTTGGGTCGGCTTCTGGATCATCTTGAGATGACAGGCAAGTTGGATGACACCATGATCGTCCTCACGTCAGATCATGGTGATTTTCTTGGTGATCATTGGCTTGGTGAAAAGGATCTTTTTCACGAGCCATCTGTTAAAGTGCCGATGATTATTTTTGATCCGCGAAGCAGTGCAGATGCAACGCGCGGCACGACGTGCGATGCGCTCGTTGAGGCTATCGATCTTGTTCCTACGTTTGTAGATGTGGCGGGTGGTACAATCGCTGATCACATCCTTGAAGGCCAAAGCCTTGTACCGTTTCTGCATGGCCAGCCTACGAAAACCCGAGATTACGCGATCAGCGAATATGATTTCTCCGCGACACCACAGGCAGTCAAGTTGGGCCTTGAGCCGCGGGATGCGAGGCTGTTCATGGTGTTTGATGGCCGTTTCAAAATGATGCATGCGGAAGGGGGTTTCCGCCCCATGTTGTTCGATTTGAAGACTGACCCAAACGAGGTGCACGACCTTGCAAAAGGGTCAACACATCAGGCCGAAATCGATCGGCTTTACGGTTATTTGGCTAAGTGGGGCCGACGCATGTCACAAAGGGTTACGCGGTCAGATGACGACATCGCTGCGATGCGCGGTAAGTCACTGCGCAAGGGAATTTTGCCGTTCTTGAAGGACGGCACCGAAGTAGACCCTGAAATGACAATAGCCTACCGCGGTCCCGTCGGGCAAAATTTCACACCAAAAACTTAGCTGCGAATGCGGCTGTGCTCAGGATCGTATGGTCCGCTTTCAATGACTTCGGCTGCGAATGCTTCACCGATGATATCAACTGTCATTGTTGTGCCTACAGGAGAAAATTCAGGCTCTATAAATGCGTAGGCAAGGTTTTTATCTACGCGGTGGCCCCAATCGCCGGATGTTACGGTCCCGATAATCCGCCCATCTAAACGTACAGATGCGCCTCCATGTGCGGGTGCATGCTTTGTGTCAATTACGAGCGTCACCAGTTTACGCTGTTGGCCAGCGACCATACGTTTTTCAAGCGCGTCTTTACCAATAAAGTCGCCTTTGCTGAGCTTCACAAAACGCTCTAGCTCAGTTTCAAAGGGATCGAATTCCGTCAGAATATCGGACTTCCAGTGCAAAAAGCCTTTCTCTATTCGCATGGATTCCACAGCCCGGGATCCAAATAGTGTCATGCCATAAGCCTCGCCAGCCTTACGCAGAGCAACGTAGGCCGCATGTAAACTTTCATTTGGAACGTGGATCTCATAGGCCAGCTCCCCTGAAAAACTGACGCCAAGCACAGTCGCCGGTGCAATTCCGATGTGAGTTTCACGCACGGATAGCCAAGGGAATGCCTCACGCGACCAATCCCCACGTGCGGTCATAGACAAAACATCGCGCGCTTTTGGACCGGCAATCACAAGGATCGTTTGCGCGTTTGTAAGTGAGCGAATTTTGACGTCTTCGTCTGCTTTGATATGCGCCTCTAGCCAATCCATATCATGATATTCAGAGGCCGCAGCCGACCCGTACCAAACACGTGCTGGGCCACGATCAGACGCAGGGATATTCGCAATTGTTGCTTCGGCTTTGAGCAGGCCATGATTGTTTAGAAGATAGCCCAGACCCACACGGCCCTCGCGCTTGGTGACAGTGCCGCACATCATACGATCAAGAAAGCTGTGGACATCCGTGCCCGTCAATTCAAAGCGGTTGAACCCGGAAACCTCTGTTATCCCAACGTTCGTTGAGATTGCAGTGACTTCTTTAGCCACAACATCGTGGACTTCGTTAAACTTGAACCCAAGAGTTTCTTTGAAATCTTGCGTTGGCTTGATGTAATCAACTCGCTCCCATCCGTTGACGGTGCCCATTTCTGCCCCTTCGGAAATAAGGATCTGAGTGAGTGGTGTTGTCTTCATGGGGCGTCCGGCGGGACGGTGTTCGTGCGGGAAATGGAAGCGGAATTCGTTTTGATAATCCTCGATCGCTTTGAGTGCCGTTAACTCGACAGTCGCGTGACCAGTGAAGCGACGCGGATCGATAACCCACGTGTCATATTGCGCCTCACCGTGAACGATCTGTTGCGCCAATAGCCAGCCATGGCCGCCCCCTTCACCCAGACCTGCGCGCAGACCAATGATGCAGAATGCGTTTCGTTTTCCGGGGATCGGGCCAACAAGAGGCGCGCCATCAATGGTGTAGGTAATGGGCCCGTTTACCACTTCGCGAATGCCTGTTTCCATCAAGACTGGCATCCGCGCAAACGCACCTTCAAGGACATCGGTGACGCGATCTAAATCATCTGGGCATAGCGCATTCGTAAATTTGGGATCGATGCCGTCCATGCCCCAAGTCCGGCAATCCTGTTCATAAAACCCAAGCAGCAACCCACCCTTTTCTTGGCGCGAGTAATAGTCGCTGATCGGGCAGCGCAGCAGTGGCATCCGGTGACCTGCCTCAGCAATCGCAGGGATGTCTTCCGTCAGAAAATATTGGTGTTCCATTGATGCAACCGGGTGCTGGACGCCCATCATCGCCCCGATTTCATTGCACCTATAGCCGCCTGCGTTCACGACGATTTCGCACTTTACGTCACCTTTCTCGGTGTGGACGGTCCATGTGCTGTCAGCATGTTGAGTGAGCCCCGTGACTGGCGTGTGGCGGTTGACTTCAGCGCCCGCAAGGCGCGCACGACGAGCCAGTGCTTGGCACAGCTGTGCGGGGTCAATATGGCCATCAGTAGGATCCCATAGACCACCGAGCAGATTATCGGTCGAAATAAGTGGGTGCCGCCGCGCACATTCAGCAGCATCAAGCACCTCAAATTCAACACCCATGCCCGCTGCCATTGACGTGAACTGCCGGTATCCATCCATTTGTGCTTGCGTGTTAGCAAGTCGGATGCCGCCGTCGCCATAGTTATAGCCGACGGGGTATTCGGGGTCGTCGCGCAGCTCTTTATACAGATTGATCGAGTGGGTTTTCAGGCCGACCATCGTTTGGTTCATGCCAAAGTTGGTAACCTGCGCGGCTGAGTGCCATGTGGTGCCAGATGTCAGCTCGTCACGCTCAATCAGCATAACATCGGTCCAGCCCTCTTGCGTAAGATGGTAGAGCGCTGAACACCCAGCAATACCGCCACCAATAACCACTACGCGCGCCTGATCTCTCATCTGTTTGCCATCCGTATTTGAAGTGCTGTTAACTTCATGAATGCACAACGATGAAACCGGTCAAGCGATAACCCCAAGTTTTAGGAATATCGAATGCTACCTTTATGATTTCTGGTGGCGGTAATGAGGAAAGAGAGTTTTCCTAGCCCACTTTGAACTCTGCTCATTTCCTTAAAAATGCAAAGTCTTCATTTGTTCGTTGTAACTGGCAAATCTCCGCAAAATCCGCCTACGGCTACCTCACCTGATCCAAGGCTTATGGCACTCGGCGCAACGTATGGGTTCGGCGGTATCATGATCAGGTCAAAGATCAGAAAGCTGGCGACAAGCGTTATCGCGATTGAAGCAGTGAGATATCTCGTCAAAGTCATACCTCCAGCCCTAATCGTGGGCGCAAATAAATTCCCAAGTATGATCCCATAAAGGCGAAAGCGAACCAGACCCACCCGTGAAGACTACCGGTGGATATGCCAGAAAAGAACGCCCCAACGTTACATCCAAAGGCCAATCTAGCAGCGTAGCCCATTAGAAACCCCGCGGCTGCTGCGTAGAACCAGCCTGACATTGGCACCTTTGGCAGTGGTTGTGACAAGCCCTTTCGCCAAAAAGCCACCAAGAACGCGCCTGCGATCAAACCGATATTTGTGAGTGACGTATAATCTGTCAGCACGCTTGCCTGGATGCGTTCTAGCGATCCTGCGGCGGTCCAAAAGACTGATCCGGATAGGTCTACGCCGGAGAAATATGCACCCTTAGCGACCCAAAGCCCCAGACCATAAACGACGCCCCATGGCTGGCCTGATACGATCAAGTTAAGAAGCGCTAAAACAGCAACTAGGACCGCTGCTAGTATCAACCGCTTAGGAAGTCGGCGTAGCTGTGGCTCGGCCTGCCACCATAAAAACGCAGCAACGCATGACAAAACGAGCAAGGTAGTGACGGCACCTTCCCAACCAGTTAAATTTTGTGCTGGAAGCGCGCCAAGACCCGTCCACCAAGATAAGTGAAAAGCCCCTGCAAAACTGCCAACGGCAAAAAAGGGTAAGGCTATCAGAGAAACAAGATTGCCTGATCCAGCGTTTACCAAAGTGCCAGACCCACATCCCAATACAATTTGCATGGCGACACCAAAAATAAACGCGCCCAAAACCATAGCGTATCCTATGGGTGCGGCGGCGGCGTTAACTTCACCAGAGTTACTATTGATGAGTGGTATCGCAAATAACGCTACAATTCCAATTGCCAAAAGTTGAGCCCAGATACCTGAAGGGTCACGTCGCAAAATCATTGCCCGCCATGGCCCTGCAAAACCAAAGCGCAGCGCTTCTAAAGTGGCTCCAAATCCAAGACCGATCGCAATCATTAAACCATATCGAAGGCCGGCAATTGCAGACACAGACAAGCATAGGAATACAGCAAAGAATAACACTGCCGCAGACGTGAAAAATTTGCGGGGGTTGCCCCCCGCAATTGGTTGCGCAAGATCAGACAAAGCTAGAACCCAATTTGACGAAGCAGGTTCTTAAAGACGCCTGGTGTGTTTTCCATTGGCAAGTCTGCGTTGGAATACTCAACCATCGATCCGGCATAGAGCTTTGCATTTTCAACATTCGCAAGCTCGGACAGAGCGAACCAATGTGTCGCGGCCCAGTGCCCAGTGTTGCAAAACGAGATCACCTCTTCGTCACCCTTAATGCCAAGCGAGGCTTTCAAAGCAGAGATATCTGTCGGGGTTGAGATGGCTGCGGCACCATTTTCGAAAAATGTTGCGTAAGATTGATTAACAGCGCCGGGCAACGTCCCTGGGCGTTTGGCAGCACCGTGTGCTTTGTCGCCAGCAAAGAACTCGGGCAGCCGTGCATCAACCAAAAGCCCTGAATTTTCACCTTTTACCACTGAAGACACGTGCTGAGTATCCGCCAACCAAGTGGTATCAAACTCAAGGTTCAGCTGGCTCGGCACTGCGGTTTCAAACGTGTTGTTGAGGGGCAGGTTTGCGTCTCGCCATGCAATCCGACCACCGTTCAGGATGCTTAGGTCAGTGAAGCCGGTTGATTTAAGCGTCCAATATACACGCGCTGCTGCACCAAAATCTGTATCAGTGTTACCTTCTGAAATGATGACAATAGGCTCATCTTGCTCGAGGCCTAGCTTCTCAAGGTGCTCTTCCAAAACCGCCAAATCCATAAGGCCGCCGGGATTGTCTTTGGTGCCACGGAACAATTTATAAGGTGCCCAAAGTGCGCCGTCCACGTGGGAGTCCGCATAGCCGTCGTTGCGGATATCAAGAAGAACGGGTTGTTTAGTATCTAGCGCGTTGGCAAGATCATCAGCCTCGACAAGCGGTCCAAATGTTGCCGCGAGCGGCGCTGTAGCAATACCAACGATTGCGACAAGTGTGGTAAGAATAAGTCTCATAACGCGGTCCCTAAATTTGTTTCAAAGTGGCATTAAGCGAAAATTTAATTCTCGTAAATGGGGGCAAAGAGCCGTCATGCGGGACAATATTCTGCGTATTCGATCATGGCAGAACATTGTCGCACTAAAGTAAGCTGCTCAGATTATTCGTACCTTTACGCCCAACCAATTGAGACAAATGATCTTACTTAGCCGATTTTTGCTTTTTCCACTCAAGGTGGCAAACTAGGGCAGGGGGATGAATTCATCATTATCGTCGGGTGGTAATTGGAACCGACCATGCGCCCAATCACCGGCCGCCCAAGCAACCTTGGCGGCTTCAATCTTGTCACGCGAAGACGCTACAAAGTTCCACCAAATGTGACGGGGACCATTGAGGGTTTCACCGCCCAAAGCCATTAGTCGCGCGCCTGAAGAACCGGCTTTTATGGTAATCTCATCGCCCGGGCGGAACACCATCATTTGACCCGCTTCAAAAGTATCTCCAGCCACCTCAATTGATCCTGAGGTTACATAAAGCCCACGGTCCTCGTGATCATCGGGCAGGGGAAGCATCGCACCGCCTTCAAGCACCACGTCTGCATAAAACATCTCAGAGAATGTTTTGGTGGGTGCGCGTTCACCCCAAGCATTGCCCAAGATCAAGCGGACCTGTTTACCTTCGCCCTCTAAAAACGGCAGCTCAGCTTCTTTATGGTGTTCGAAGCCTGCGTTTGTTTCTTCGTGCTCTTCAGGCAGTGCAACCCAAGTTTGAATGCCAAATAATTTGCTACCACTTGCTCTTGTCTGCGCGCTGGTTCGCTCAGAGTGCGTTACCCCGTTGCCCGCGATCATCCAATTCACCTCACCGGGGTAAATCATTTGATTTGTGCCAAGGCTGTCACGGTGCTGAAATTCGCCTTGATATAAATAGGTCACTGTTGCGAGACCAATATGCGGGTGCGGTCGTACATCAATGCCTTGATCGGTCAGAAATTCTGCGGGACCCATCTGATCAAAGAACACAAACGGGCCTACCATCTTGCGTTCAACCGAAGGCAATGCACGGCGAACTTCAAAATCACCAATATCACGGGCACGCGGAACAATTAGCGTTTCAATCGAGTCCATCGACCCTGCATCAGGACAATGTGGTTCAATGCTTGGGTTCCAACTCATGGTTTGCTCCAGTCTAAGCGTCGTTTGACCAAATGCTATGCTCTAAATGGTTCAATGAGAAGGCAAAGCGCTGAACAGCTTATGTTCATTTTTGCGAAGGTTTACACGCATCAGTCGTATCGAAGCGCCGTCGCTTTACCGCGGAAAATGTAGTACGACAGGACCGTATATCCCAAGATCGCAGGCACGACGAAAAGCGTTCCAATCAAAATAATGAAAAGGCTTTCGGGTGCTGATGCAGCCTCGTAAATCGTGATCTTTTCTGGGACTACATAGGGGTAGAATGAATACGCCATCCCAGCAAAAGCCAGCGTGAACAATCCGATCGCCGCGGCAAATGGCGTCCATGCCCATCTGTCATTGGTGAGGGGCATTCGCCCTAATTGCCACCACAAGAATACGACTAGTGCTGCAGATAGGATTGGCATTGGCGCAAGATAAAGTGCTTCCGGCCAACTAAACCACTTATCGAAAATACGGGTGCTGACAAAAGGAGTGGCCAATGAAATCGACCCTATCCCAAGGATGAGGCCCCAGATGCCCCCCTTCGCCCACCGGATCGCATGGCGCTGTAATTGCCCATCCGTTTTCGAGATAAGCCACGCGGCACCAATAAAGCTGTAACCAACAGTTAAGAAAACCGCCGTGAGAAGTGCAAAAATCACATTGGGTAGGGTCCAGGTTAGGCCCATGATATACATTCCCAACATAAAACCTTGGCTGAGTGAGGCCATAAGCGAGCCCGCGAAAAAAGCACCGTTCCACATTGGTTTCTGGGCAATGGGTGCCTTGGCGCGCATTTCAAATGAAATGCCTCGCAAGATGAGCCCGATAAGCATCACAAAAACTGGCAGATAAAGTGCCGTCAAAATAGTCCCGTGCGCCGTGGGGAAGGCCACCAGCAAAAGACCGACCGCAAGTACCAGCCACGTTTCATTGGCATCCCAAAAAGGGCCGATTGAGGCGACCAGACGGTCTTTTTCATCGTCATTGGAGAGCGGCATCAGCAGCCCAACTCCAAGGTCAAATCCATCCAACACCACGTAGATCAGAATGGATAGACCCATCAGGGCCGCAAAAGTCCATGGCAGCCAGATTGCGGGATCACCGAAATAATCCATCATTATTCTCCTGGTTGCAGGTTGGATGCTACCGCTTCGCCACGACGCGGGTAAGTACGTGATGAGAACGGCTCGCCACGGGTCGCCTTGCGCGCGAGATACGTGATGACACCAATATAAGCCACGATTAGCACCGCATAGACCACAAGATACCCAATCAGTGTGCTCAGGACCATTGCGCTTGGTACATCGCTGACGGCGTCTTTTGTGGTGAGCACGCCTTGAACAAGCCATGGCTGCCGCCCGATTTCAGTGGTGTACCAACCGGCCAATGTCGCGATCCAACCGCTAAAGCTCATAGCACAGAAAGCATAGAGAGCCGCTTTTGGCATCGCCTCGGCGCCGTATTTGCGCAGCATCACAACACCACCCCATGACAGTAACAGCATTGCCATGCCTGTACCCACCATGATGCGGAAGCTGAAAAACACTGGCGCCACGCGCGGGTGCAGCACTTCACCGTCCTCAGTGACAAAGTCATTCAGGCCAGGCACGACACCGTCCGCTTTGTGGGTCAAGATGAGTGAGGCGCCGTTAGGAACGGCAATCTCAAAGAGGTTTTCACGCGCCTCTTGGTCGGGCAGGGCAAAAAGCACCAACGGCACATTCGGGCCTGTCTCCCAGTTGCCTTCCATAGCTGCTACTTTCGCTGGCTGATATTCGAGCGTGTTTAGTCCGTGAAAATCACCAGCCAGAATTTGCAGCGGGATAAGTCCAGCACCAGCAATGACACCAACGCGAAGTGCAGTCTTTACGTCCTCGCCGCGGTCGCCCCACAACATCCGCAAGGCCGAAATACCCGCCACCAAAAAGGCAACCGTCAGCCCAGATGCCAGCATCATGTGAATAAAGCGATACGGCATGGAAGGGTTGAAGATGATCTCAAGCCAGTTGGTTGCGTGCACAACGCCGTCAATCACCTCATAACCTTGGGGGGTGTGCATCCATGAATTCAGAACGATGATCCAGAACGTCGACATGGTTGTCCCGAAGGCGACCAAAAAAGTGGCCAAGGTGTGCACCCAAGGTTTTACCCGTGAGGCACCAAAAAGCATAA
>Ga0209653_1002307_pt1 | contig 14015 bp, 15 predicted proteins | sample SaaInl6LU_22_DNA_FD_184644 | JGI IMG/M metagenome (GOLD analysis project Ga0209653, IMG submission 184644) | Marine microbial communities from expanding oxygen minimum zones in the Saanich Inlet - ESP_116LU_22_DNA (SPAdes) (version 2) | ecosystem: Environmental > Aquatic > Marine > Intertidal... | reverse complement strand
CCTATTACAAATCCTATCCATTTATTCTTTTATTTATCTTATGTATTAAAGCTGTAAGCATTTTTGATATACTCAATAGCCCCTCTTTTAATGTACTTGTATTTGTTGGTAAATATCCCAAATTTTCTGAAATAATCAATTGGGTTTCAGCTTCTGAAGCTGAAGCTCTTGCAATATATAAAAAACGTACAAATTCTTTATCGGAATTTCTTGCAGCTCCTTCTGCCATATTAGAAGGGATTGAAATTGAAGCCCTTCTCAATTGACTTGTCAATCCGTAAATTTCGTGACTAGGAAAATCACTAGTGAATTTATAGATTTCAGTAACAAAATCAATTGCTTTCTGCCAAACCAATAAGTCTTTATGTGTTTTCATACCTAAATATCTATTCCCCAATACCTAATCTCCATTTTCTAATACCTAATCCCCATTTTCCAATACCTACTCCCTAATACCCATTCCCTAATACCCATTCCCGAAAAACCACCTACAAATTCTCCCAATACCACTTGACAGCTTCCTTCAAGCCATCTTGCAATGAGTATTGTGGTTGATAGTTTAATAATTTTTTTGCTTTATCTACGGATGCTAAAGAATGTGGAATATCCCCTAATCTATTAGGTCCATTTACAACTTTCACATCTTTAATTTTTGCATCGTATTGACTTAAAAAATCTTGTAAATAATTGATTAAATCATTCAGTGTATTTCTTTCACCATAGGCAACATTGTAAACCGTATTGACAGCTTTTTTATTTGCGACTATTGAAAGTAAATTTGCTTGAATTACATTGTCTATGTAGGTAAAATCTCTTGAGTAATTACCATCTCCATTAATCACAGGGGACTCTCCAGCCATAAACTGACTCACAAACTTAGGAATTACCGCTGCATAAGCACCATTAGGATCTTGTTTTCTACCAAATACATTAAAATATCGCAATCCAATGGTTTCTATTCCGTAAGTTTTTGAAAAAACATCTGCGTATAATTCGTTGACATATTTTGTAATTGCGTAAGGTGATAAGGGCTTTCCAATTTTATCTTCCACTTTTGGCAGTGCTTCCGAATCTCCATAGGTTGAAGAACTCGCAGCATAAATAAATCTTTTCACACCAGCATCTCTTGAAGCCACTAACATGTTTAAAAAACCACCTACATTGACATCATTGGAAGTTATAGGATCTTTTATAGATCTAGGAACAGACCCTAAAGCGGCTTGATGTAAAACAAAGTCGATTCCTTTAGTAGCTTTATGACAATCCTCTAAATTTCTGATATCACCCTCGATTGAAGTATAATTTGGGTTGGATAAAAGGTGCGTGATATTTTCTCTTTTCCCCGTGGCAAAATTATCCAAACAAACAACCGAATTATTCATCTCTAATAAAGCCTCACTAAGATTAGAACCGATAAAACCGGCGCCACCAGTAACAAGGATTTTTTTATCAGATAATTGAATATTCATACAGTTTTTAAATACTTAAATTAGGGCTAGCAAATTACAAAAAAGTGATGGCTTGAACTAATTTTAATTTTAGCTTTTAAACATAAAAAAACCCTCACAATAAGTGAGGGTAATTTTAGTGGGCAATGAGGGATTTAGCTTGTCCCGAGTTTACTTCGGGAAACCCCCGACCCTTCCGATAAATCGGAATGCTCAGAACCAACTGAGCTAATTATCTTTTGAAATTAAGGCAACAATCATTTTTCTGCTTTTCCATTTCTTAATTTCTTTTTCTCTAGCGTATGCTACTTCTTTCTCCAGAAAATCTTCCCGGTGCATTAATTTCCAATCATTCGTGCTTCCTGTAAATCCTTTACTCTTTTGATTATGACGAGTAAGTCGACTAAGTACATCTGAAGTACAACCAACATAATAGCGATCTTTTATCGCACTATACAATATATAAACAGTGAATATCATACATTTAAAACAAAAAAACCCTCACAATAAGTGAGGGTAATTTTAGTGGGCAATGAGGGATTCGAACCCCCGACCCCTTGGGTGTAAACCAAGTGCTCTGAACCAACTGAGCTAATTGCCCGTAAGCGGATGCAAATATAAAATGGTTTTTAATGCTAACAAAGAAAAAAAGATGTTTATTTTAAATTGTTTTTAAAACAGCTGGATTCCAGTTTATTAAAAATACAATTTATCAAAACTTTTTAAGCGCTTCGTTATAATCTTCAAGAGTATCTATACCTATGAGACTAGAATTGGTTTCAATCATTTTAATTGTATATCCATTTTCTAATACTCGCAATTGCTCTAATTTCTCAATCTTTTCAAGATAACTTTGCTCCATTTGAATATACTGAAGTAAGAATTTTTTTTGATATCCATAAATACCAATATGCCTGTAGAATTTATATTTTTCTAATGCTGTATTAGAAGTCAATAGTTCTTTATGATCTCTTGGAAAAGGAATTAAAGATCTTGAGAAATAAAGCGCATTACTAGATGTATCAACAGTTACTTTAACAATATTGCTATTTTGTAAATCTTTACTCTCTTTTATTCTACTCATAGCACTTGCCATCGGAATTTCTTTATTCTCTAAAGAATTGGCCAGCTCTTCAATCAATTTTGGATCAATAAACGGCTCATCTCCCTGAACATTGATGACAACATCACAATCTATCTGAGAAACAGCTTCTCCTATTCTATCGGTTCCTGATTGATGGGTACTTTTTGTAGTGATAATGTTCTTTGTAAAACTTTCACAAACCTCTTTTATTTCTTTGCTATCAGTAGCAATATAAACTTCGTCAATGTTTTTCACTTGTAAACATTGCTCGTAAACTCTTTGAATCACCGTTTTACCCTTCAGATCTAATAATACTTTTTTAGGCAATCTGGAGGAATCTAATCTAGCGGGAATTACAATTACTTTTTTCATCTCTTATAATCCTAAATCATACATTTGAACAACACCAACAAAATCATTTGTTTCATTTACGACCAATAGCGAATTGATTTTATTTTCGCTCATAAGATTACTTGCCGATATTAACTTATCATTTTCTTGTATAGATTTTGGATGAGAACTCATTAAATCTTTCGCATTTAAACCGAAGAATTCTTTTTCTCTAGACTCCATTGTTCTTCGAATATCACCATCTGTAATAATGCCTTTGATCTGATTTTTATCTAAAATCACCACCAAACCTAATTTACCTTCTGTAATTTTTTGAATCACTTCTTTGATGGTTGCCTCAGAGTTGGTAATTGGCAATTTATCTTTCTTCATCACATCACCAACTGTCGTTAAAAGTCGTCTTCCCAAACTTCCCCCTGGATGAAATTTTGCAAAATTTTCTTCTTTGAAGTTCCTCAATTTCATTAAGGTTACTGCAATCGCATCACCCATCACTAGGGTTGCTGTAGTTGAAGATGTTGGTGCCAGTAACAACGGGCAAGCTTCTTTTTCTACGGCTATATTCAAATGATAGTTTGTGTTTTTTGCTAACGTAGAATTATCATTTCCACTCATAGAAATGGTGCAATTTTTTTGATGTTTTAAAAACGGAATTAATTTTAAAACTTCATCGGTTTCACCAGAATTAGAAATCAATAAAACAACATCATTTTCCTCAATCATTCCTAGATCTCCATGATAAGCTTCTCCAGGATGCAAGAAGAAACTTGGCGTTCCAGTGCTTGCCAAAGTAGCTGCGATTTTCTTTCCTATAATCCCTGATTTCCCCATTCCAGAAACAATTAATTTTCCTGAACTTTCTAAAATAGCTTTGATAGCTTTTTCAAAATCTTCCGTTAATCTATTCGATAGATTTGAAATTTCTTTTGCCTCTATTTCAAATACTTCTTGGGCTAGTTTTTTTATTTCCATTACAAGCGATCTTGATGCTTATTGATATATTAAATTTAGTTTCGAAATTACAAAAAAGGGACGGGTTGAACTAATTATTGAATTACACGCTTATTTACACTACTTCTGCTACTACAAAAGTACTTCCTCCTACAAAAACGATGTCTTCTTTTGTTGCTTTTAACAACGCAGCAGCATAGGCTTCGTTTACCGAATTATAAGTAACTCCATATAAGTCAAACTGTTTAGCTTGCGACGCAAGTTCTTTCTCATCTAAACCTCTTGGAATATTGGGTTTGCAAAAATAATAGTTAGCGTTTTTTGGAAAAAAAGACAACACATCGTCTAACTTTTTATCATTGACAACACCTAATACTATATGAAGTATTTCAAATGTTTGATTTGCTAATTGATGTATTACATATTCTAAACCTTCCTTATTATGAGCTGTGTCACAAATCACTGTGGGATTTTCTTGTAAAACTTGCCAGCGTCCTTTGAAGTTAGTGTTTTCGACAACTCTTTTCAGTCCTCGTTTTATGTCACCTTCTAAAATTGAAAAATTCTGTAATGCTTTAACTGCATGAATGGCTGTATTTCCGTTTTTGATTTGATAGGTTCCTAATAAATCCGTTTCAAAATCATATTTCTCATCTGATGCAAAAGAAATTCTTGCATTTAATTCAGCTGCTTTATTCATAAAAACAGACTGAACTTCTTCTTGTTTTTCTCCAATAACTACTGGAGTATTTTCTTTGATAATTCCAGCTTTTTCAAAAGCGATTTCAGGCAAAGTATCTCCTAAAAACTGCATATGATCATAGCCAATATTTGTAATTACAGATACTTCTGGATTGATGATATTTGTTGAATCTAGCCTTCCCCCCAAACCAACTTCAATAATCGCAATGTCTACTTTTTGGGAAGCAAAATAATCAAATGCTAAACCAACAGTCATTTCAAAAAAAGAGAGGTGTTGTTTTCCTAAAAACTGCTTATTCTTTGTGATAAAATCAGCCACATAATCTTCAGCAATTTCCTCTCCATTGATTCTTACTCGTTCTGTAAAATTCTTTAAATGTGGTGAAGTGTATAAACCTACTTTATAGCCTGCTTCTTGTAAAATACTTGAAATCATATGCGAAGTAGAACCTTTTCCATTGGTTCCGCCAACATGAATTGATTTGAAAGTGTTTTGTGGATTCTCTAACACATCGCAAAAAGCAATAATATTTGTTAAGTCCTTTTTAAAAGCTTCTTTACCTTGACGTTGATACATCGGTAATTGAGAAAACATCCAATCAATGGTTTCTTGATACGTCATTACTTTGTTAATGAAAACTTATAGATAATGGTTCCTTTTTGTTTTGACGGCGCATTTGGATCTGCATTCCAGGTAGTTCTTAAAGCAGCTTCTCTTGCTGGCTTTAGCAAACAACTTGCAGAGTTAGTAGTTCCTTTTACTCCTGGCACAGCTCTTATAACTCGGCCGTTTTTATCAACTTCAATACTTACAACAACAGTTCCTTCTTCTTGACAATCGGGTTGTTCTATAGGTTTGCTCAATGCATTTCTGCCAGCTAAGTTATAATTACTATCACCGCCTTTACCAGTGTTTCCATAGTATTTAGAAGAATTTGGATCGCCATTTTTATCACCTTTTAGACCCTCTTTATCATCATCACCTTCACCTTTTGGTTTTCCGTCAGACTTGTCTCCTTTTAATAAATTATCAAAAGCTTTTAAAGTATTCTTTGATGGTTTTTTTGGTTTTAGTTTCGGCTTAGGAATTGGGGTTTCTTTTTTGGGTTCAACCTTTTTAGGTACTTCTTTTTTTTCTATTTTTTTTGGCTTTTCTATGACCGGTGCATCTTTCTCCGTCTGCGTAAGAACTTCTTCTTTTATGGTTTCTTTAGGAATCTCTTTTACCACTTCCTCTATCTTTTCTTCTTGCACTTTTTCTATAGGAGCTTTCTTTACAGGGGTAGTTTTTTTCTCACCACTGCCATAATCTGTAGTCCCAAAATTAATTGCTATTCCATACTCAGCAGGTGGATCTAGATATTGCATTCCGAAATTAAAAATCATCCATAAAAGTGCTAACAAAATAACCAAAGTTATTGTTGCCGATTTCTTTTTATGTATGGTATCTAAAACTGCCATTATTTTCCTTTGACTGCTAAAATCATTTTAAGTTTGTTTTTATTGGCAATATCTATCACTTTCATCACACTTTTGTAAGGAACGTTTTGATCTCCTCTAATAACGACTGTCTTTTTTTTATCTGCTCCAACTTTCTTCAAAATTTCTAGTTCTAAATCTTTATCGGAAACAAAAGTCTTATCAATATAAAACTCAGATTTATCAGTAATAGAAACTGCTACAGAGTTATTGTTTTCAGTCTTACCTCCTGCTTTTGGTAGTAAAACATCAATAGCGCTTACGGTTACTAGGGTTGATGTTAGCATAAAAAAGATTAGCAACAAAAAGACAATATCTGTCATTGATGACATATTGAAATTTGGATTGACTTTATTTCTTCCTCTTAAATTCATTATACAGGTTCGTTTAGTAAATCTAAAAACTCAACCGTTTTGGCTTCCATTTGATACATAATCTTATCCGTTCTTACTACAATATGATTGTAGGTAATATATGATATAATACCAACGATCAAACCTGCTACTGTGGTAGTCATTGCTGTATACAAACCGTCAGAAAGTAATTTTATATCTATTTGTCCTCCAGAATTTGCTATTTCATGAATTGCAACAATCATTCCAATTACTGTTCCTAAAAACCCAATCATTGGTGCAGCTCCGGCTATGGTTGCTATGACGCTAACATTTCTTTCTAGTTGATACACTTCTAATTTACCTGCATTTTCGATTGCTTTATTAATATCGTCTAAAGGTTTTCCAATTCTAGAAATTCCTTTTTCTATTAATCTAGCAGTTGGCGAATTGGTCTTTTTACATAAAGCACCAGCAGATTCTAATTTCCCATTAGAAACATAATCTTTAATTTGATTCATAAAGTTTTTATCAACTTTTGATGCCGCTTTTATGGCAAAAAATCGCTCAAAATAGATGTATAATGAAACGGCTAATAATACAAATAAGATGGCTATTATGATTTGACCTCCTAGGCCACCATCAACAATTAATTTGTAAATCGACAATGTTTTTTCTTGTGACACTGTGTCTAATACTTCTGGGGTTTCTTGTAGGTATGATAACATTAACATGCTTTTAAAGTTTCTCTTATTAGTAACGATCTTTTATTGTTTAAATTGTTGCAAAAAAAACCGAGAACTTCTCGGTTTTAAATTTTATATGATTTCTCGCATGAGCATGAAAGCTCCTGAGCCAACAATAAAGCCAAGAAATGCTAACCAAGAAATCTTTTTTAAATACCAAAAGAAATCTATTTTTTCCATTCCCATAGCAACTACTCCTGCTGCAGATCCAATAATTAACATACTTCCTCCTGTTCCTGCAGAAAATGCAATAAAATGCCATAACGGATTATCTAAGGACTCTGTAAACATTCCTAAACTCGCTGCTACTAATGGTACGTTATCAATTACAGCAGAACCAACTCCAAGTAACATTACTACTGTATCGGAAACATTGGTTCCCGGTAATTCTGTTCCTAAAAGTGGAATACTTTCTTTTAAAGTATCTGCAAATCCGAATAAAATCCCTAAAGATTCTAGGGCGGCTACTGCCATTAAAATTCCTAAAAAGAATAAAATACTTGGCATTTCAATTTTAGATAAAGAACTATGAACAGGACTGTGATACGCATGTTCTCTAGATTCTTCCATAGTATTAAAATCTGTTAACGAAAATTTTCTTCTACTAAAGATTTCCGCAAAAGTTGCTACAATTGCCAACGATAACATCATCCCTACATATGGAGGTAAATGCGTAATGGTTTTAAATACGGGCACAAATACAATGGCTCCCAATCCTAAATACAACATTATAGCACTGTGTTTTCCTTGTTTTTCAATGGCATCATCTTCTTCATCAGTTTCTATCGTTCCTTGAAAAGGTTTTAAAAATGAGGCTATAAAAGATGGAACTACCATACATAATAAAGAAGGAACAAATAAATACAAAAATAATTTCCCTGTACTTACTTTGTCACCAATCCAAAGCATGGTTGTCGTTACATCTCCAATTGGAGAAAAGGCTCCTCCTGCATTGGCAGCAATAATAATTAAACCCGCAAACCAGATTCTTTCATCTCTGTTTTTAACAATTTTTTGTAGGATAGAAATTAATACAATAGTGGCTGTTAAATTGTCTATAATTGCCGATAAAATAAAAGCTAAAATCGAAAAAATCCATAAGATTTTCTTCTTACTATTGGTCTTTACATATCCTTTAATAGTAGAAAATCCGTTAAAATAATCAATGATTTCAACTATGGTCATAGCTCCTAATAGGAATACTAAAATCTCTGCTGTTTTTCCTAAATGATGTAGTAATGTTTCTTCTGCTAAATGCATTTTATCATCATGAGGCATCGAAGAAAAACCATCTACCAAAGCATGATTAGAAGAATCAAACCAGTTTGAGAATGTATCTATACCTAAAGCAACAATTGCCCAACAAATAGCCATCATTGCTAAGGCGGGTATTAACTTATCTAGTTTTAAATTATGCTCTAAGGTTATTGCTAAATATCCTAAAACAAATACGACTATGATTATTGACTCCATACTATTCTATATGTTAAATTAGTTGTTTCAATGCAATTTCAAAAGCTGTTTTACAGATTTCTTTTTTGCTATTATTATTTTTAAATGTATTGGTTAATGCTTTTCTAATTGTCTCGGAAGTATCATTAAAAATAGCTTCATCTTGCATTGGTAGTTGTACTCTAGATTCCATTAAATAGGCAAATACTCTAGCAATTCCACAGTTTGAAATAAAATCAGGTAATAAACTCACTTTTGAATCTGTGTATTCCATGATAGGTCCAAAGAAAATTTCTTTGTCTGCAAAAGGAACATTGGCTCCAGGAGAAATCACTTCCAATCCTGAAGATATCATTTGAGTTACCTGATCTCTAGAAACCAATCTTGATGCAGCAGCAGGAACAAATATTTCCGCAGTGAGGGACCATATTTTTTGATTAATTTCATCAAAAGGAATCATATTATCAGCAACTAGTTTATTTCCATCTTTCCCTAGAAATAAATTAGTCATTTCATCCATCGAAAAACCTTCTTCATTAATCAATCCACCATCTCTATCTATAATTCCGACTACTTTAGCTCCTAACTGAGTAAGATAATATGCAGCAGCAGAACCAACATTTCCAAATCCTTGAACAACTGCTTTCTTTCCAGCTATAGATCCACCATAAATATTGTAGTAGTGTTTTACCGCTTCGGCAACACCATACCCTGTTAGCATATCTGCAATCGTATATTTTCTAGATAAATCTGGAGAGAATTTTTTATTTTCAATAATTTTAATCACACCAAGGCGCAATTGACCAATTCTATTAATTTTATCTGCTTCTGTTGGTTTAAAATGACCATTAAAGATTCCTTCTTGAGGATGCCAAACACCACAATCTTCAGTAATTGGAATCACATCTTTATCAGCATCTACATTTAAATCACCTCCAGTTCCGTAGTAATGTTTTAATAATGGTGTGACTGCTTTGTACCAGCGTTCTAAAACGCCTCTTTTTCTTGGATCGTTTGGATCAAAATTGATTCCTGATTTCGCACCTCCAATAGCTGGCCCAGATACGGTAAACTTCACTTCCATTGTTTTTGCCAATGAAAGCACTTCGTTCATATCTAATCCTTTTCTCATTCTAGTTCCACCACCAGCGGCTCCTCCACGAAGAGAATTAATAACAGTCCAACCTTCTGCTTCTGTTTCTGGGTCTTTCCAGTTGAAAACTATTTCGGGTTGTTTATCTTCATACTTTTTAAGTAAGTCCTTCATTAAAAGTTGTTTAGTTTGATTTGCTTGAAGTGCTAAAAACTTTACCAAATTAAAAAAAATAAATCGCTAATCAGAATATTTTGGGTTAAATATTACACCCGATGAATGATTTTTTTTTGCACCGGTTACACTAGATAAACAATTGATTTTGCCTTGCAATTTTAAAAGACCTAACAATGCAAAAATAAGCGCCTCTTTATAGTTTATAATTTCATCCGTTGGGATACTGATTTCTGTTTTTACATTTTCGTTTATTAGACTGATCAAAAAATCATTATAAACTCCCCCTCCAGTAAATAAAACCGTATCAAAAGGTCGAATAACCAATGAAATTTGTTGTGCAACGTGCTCTGTAAAAGTTCTTAAAATTGTAGCTGTTTCTAAGTGATATTTGTCTAGTACAGGAAATACAAATTGATGCACCCACTCTAACGCTAAGGATTTTGGAGGATTCAATTTATAAAAATCCAGTTGATTCAATTCATTGAGTAACTCTATATGAATTTCTCCTTTTGATGCAATCATCCCTTTATCATCATAATCAAAACCTAAAAGCCGAGTATAATGATTTAGCACAATATTCACAGGGCAAATATCGAAAGCTATTCTTTGATTCTCTATTTCAAAAGAAATGTTGGCAAAACCGCCTAGGTTAACACAAGCATCATTTTCAGAAAAAAGCAACTGATCACCAATAGGAACTAAAGGAGCTCCTTGTCCGCCAAATAGAACATCTTGCGTTCTAAAATCACATACTACTTTACAATGTATCGCATTTGAGATTTCTTGTCCATCTCCAATTTGTAAGGTAATTCCTTTTGCTGGCTGATGAAATATAGTATGACCATGTGATGCTATAAAATCAAGGTCAGAAATTTCATTAAAATGGATAAACTCTTTCGTTTTTTCTCCTAAGAAGACTCCGTACTCTTTATTCAGAATCTGAATCTCTTCATCATTAAAATTAATTGCATTTTGTAGTCTCTTTTTCCAAGAATCAGTATAATTAATAGTCTCTGCAGCTAAAATTTTAAACTGAGAAAGGTTGTTTTTTTTAAACTTAACATACACAATATCCAAACCATCCAAAGATGTTCCAGACATTAATCCAATTGCGTAAGTAAATTTATTATTCATATCCGTAAAAATATGAAATGTCTATTGAAAATATGCCATTAATGAAGTATCTTTGAGGACTTTTTTTACGAATTTAACAATACAAATAAAAATGGATTTTAATCTTACCGAAGAGCATTTAATGATCAGAGACGCTGCTCGCGATTTCGCTCAAACTGAATTATTACCTGGAGTTATTGAAAGAGACAATAAACAAGAATTTCCTGATGAGTTGGTTAGAAAGATGGGGGAATTAGGTTTCTTAGGTATTATGGTCGATCCAAAATACGGAGGAAGCGGAATGGATACTTTTTCTTATGTTCTAATTATGGAAGAATTATCTAAAATAGATGCTTCAGCTTCTGTGATCGTTTCTGTAAACAACTCTTTAGTTTGTTATGGTTTAGAAAAATATGGATCAGAAGAACAAAAACAAAAATATTTAACAAAACTTGCTACTGGACAATCTATTGGTGCATTTTGTTTAAGTGAACCTGAAGCAGGTAGTGATGCAACTTCCCAAAAAACAACCGCTATTGATATGGGTGATCATTATGTGATTAACGGAACTAAAAACTGGATTACTAGTGGTGGACGTTCTGATGTGTATTTAGTCATTGCTCAAACAGATCGTGAAAAAGGACATAAAGGTATCAATGCTTTTATTGTAGAAAAAGGAATGCCAGGTTTTGATGTAGGACCAAAAGAAGATAAATTAGGAATAAGAGGTAGTGATACACACACATTACAGTTTAATGACGTAAAAGTTCCAAAAGAAAATAGAATTGGTGAAGACGGTTTTGGATTTACATTTGCTATGAAAACGCTTTCTGGGGGAAGAATCGGAATCGCTGCGCAAGCATTAGGAATTGCTGCTGGAGCTTACGAATTAGCTTTAAAATACTCTAAAGAACGTAAAGCTTTTGGTACAGAAATTTGTAATCATCAAGCCATTGCTTTTAAGTTAGCAGATATGTATACCGATATCGCTGCAGCTCGTCATTTAGTGATGAAATCTGCTTGGGATAAAGATCAAGGAAATAATTATGATGTATCTAGTGCCATGGCAAAATTATACGCCTCAAAAGTCGCTATGGAACATACGGTTGAAGCAGTTCAAATTCATGGAGGAAATGGTTTTGTAAAAGAATATCATGTAGAGCGATTAATGCGTGATGCGAAAATTACGCAGATATATGAAGGAACTTCTGAAATTCAGAAAATAGTGATTTCAAGAAATATTATCAAAGGATAAAATAAAACGCATAACAAAAAGAAAGTCCATCTTTATTCGGTGGACTTTTTTTTATGGCGTGCCCATAAGGGTCGGGCTATTCGCATTACATGCCAGCCTAACGTTGGCAGGGTAATTTACTACTATCCCTCACGCAAGTTTCAATTCATGATTCAAAAAACATATCATACAATTGCAAACCAGAACCAGGCGCAATAGTTGGTAAAGGTTTTTTATCATTTGTTTCCTTAAGAGAATCCTCTATAAAATTTAGAGAAATAGTATGTTTTCCTAGCTCTACTAATACACCCATCATCAATCGAATTTGATACCTTAAAAAACCTTTTCCTCTTACCTTTAGAACATAGCTTTTCTCAGGAAAAAAACTAGCTGTTAAAATTGTATTCTCTTCAATAGAACATGACAAAATTTCGCGTTTAAAAATAGTATGCTCATTAGCATCAGTACAATATTTATTAAAATAATGTATCCCTTCAAATAATAGAGCACCTTGCTTCATCAATTCAATATTAAGATCGTCTTCAAAACCTACCAATAAAGAAGCTGCAAAAGGATGATTCTTTGGTCCAAAAGAAAAATAATAATGATACTCTTTAAACTTTGCTGATTGAATAATATTAAAAGGAGCTTCTATACGTTCAATTTCCAAAATCTTTAAATCAGCAGGAGCATTAGAATTGAAACGTATTATAAAAGAGTCTAGTTCAATTTTTTCATTCACAAATAATTCAAAATAATACTTATTTGCAGATACTTTAGAATCAGTTCTACCAGAACCCAATGATTTAAAATCAACATCATATAAAACAAAACCTAATGTTTTATCAATCATTTCATGCAAAGACATCACATTTTTTTGCTTTTGCCAACCATGAAAACGAAAACCCAAGTATTGAATAGAAACTAAATAAGAATGAGTGTATTTCATTAAGGATAAATATAGCATAAAAAAAGCCTCATATCGTACGATATGAGGCTTATAAAACCTTGAATTAGATCAAGATTAAAGAAAGGCAGCGACCTACTCTCCCACATAAATGCAGTACCATCGGCGCTATTGGGCTTAACTTCTCTGTTCGGAATGGGAAGAGGTGAGCCCCAATGCTATAACCACCCTAAGCTGTTTGAGTTGCTTAAACTCTAAAAGTTAACATACTAGTAAAAATAATATTGTATTGAATCTATAATAAAAAAAGAGTGTCGCCCCGTCCGAAGACGGGACAGCGTACATAAGTCTATGGGTTATTAGTAATACTCGGCTATGACATTACTGCCTTTACACCTGTATCCTATCAACGTGGTAATCTCCCACGACCCTTTAAAGAAATCTCATCTTGTGGTGGGTTTCGCGCTTATATGCTTTCAGCGCTTATCCCTTCCCGACGTAGCTACCCAGCAGTGCTTCTGGCGAAACAACTGGTACACCAGCGGTCAGTCCAACTCGGTCCTCTCGTACTAGAGTCAGATCCACGCAAATTTCTAACGCCCACAGCAGATAGAGACCGAACTGTCTCACGACGTTCTGAACCCAGCTCGCGTGCCACTTTAATGGGCGAACAGCCCAACCCTTGGGACCTTCTCCAGCCCCAGGATGTGACGAGCCGACATCGAGGTGCCAAACCCCCCCGTCGATATGAGCTCTTGGGGGAGATCAGCCTGTTATCCCCGGAGTACCTTTTATCCTTTGAGCGATGGCCCTTCCATGCGGAACCACCGGATCACTATGCTCTTGTTTCCAACCTGATCGACTTGTAGGTCTCTCAGTCAAGCACCCTTATGCCATTGCACTCTACGCACGGTTACCAAGCGTGCTGAGGGTACCTTTAGAAGCC
>Ga0209653_1002297_pt1 | contig 14063 bp, 19 predicted proteins | sample SaaInl6LU_22_DNA_FD_184644 | JGI IMG/M metagenome (GOLD analysis project Ga0209653, IMG submission 184644) | Marine microbial communities from expanding oxygen minimum zones in the Saanich Inlet - ESP_116LU_22_DNA (SPAdes) (version 2) | ecosystem: Environmental > Aquatic > Marine > Intertidal... | reverse complement strand
AATGGGTGCAGTTGTATTTAAGTTACTACCTTGGTAAACCAAAAGAAACCAGAGATATTACCATCAACGAAGATATGCCACTATTCTTAGACTAAATGCAGGTATCTACAACCAAAGCATTAGGCAAGCTAAGAAAGCTAGACAGCCGTATTAAAATTGTAAGGGGTGGAACGAGTGCAGGTAAAACTATCTGCATTCTTCTTATCCTTATAGATTACGCTATACGAAACAAAGGCAAAGAAATTAGTGTAGTAAGTGAAAGCATACCACACCTTCGTAGAGGTGCTTTAAAGGACTTCTTAGGCATTTTAAAGGGAATGAACAGGTATAAGGATAGCCAGTTCAATAAGAGTACCTTAAAATACATATTTACAAATGGCAGTTATATTGAGTTCTTTAGTACCGACCAGGCTGATAAGCTAAGGGGGGCAAGGAGAACAGACCTATATATCAATGAGTGCAACAATGTACCCTTTGATGCTTACCAGCAATTAGTAGTTAGAACAAGTGGCGACATCTGGTTAGACTATAACCCAGCTGCTTTGTTTTGGGTAGACAAGGAATTAATAGGAAAAGAAGATACCGACTTTATTACACTAACCTACAAGGACAATGATTCACTATCTGCAAGTATTGTAAAGGAAATAGAAAAAGCAAAACACAAGGGTAAGACATCAACCTACTGGGCGAACTGGTGGAGGGTGTACGGACTTGGTGAACTTGGTTCTTTAGAGGGGGCTTGCATACCTGACTGGAAAGAAATAGATACCGTGCCAACAGAAGCTAGACTACTAGGATATGGAATGGACTTTGGGTATTCTGTTGACCCTACAACTTTGATAGCATTATATAAGTGGAACGATGCCTACATATATGATGAAGTACTTTATAAGAAAGGAATGCTTAACAGGGATATTAGTAGATTCCTAGATGCAAACGATATAAGGGAAACTATTGTAGCTGATTCAGCAGAACCTAAATCAATAGCAGAATTACAACAATACGGACACAATGTACACGGAGTAAGTAAAGGAAGGGATTCAGTAGTATATGGAATAAACCTAATGAACCAAAACGAAATATACATTACAAGCCGTTCTAAGAACCTTAAGCGTGAACTAGGTGGGTATGTATGGGCAAAGGATAAAGAAGGCAATACACTACAAAAGCCAAGCGGTTTACACCCTGATTGTATTGACGCAGCACGGTACGTTTTAACAGACCAATTAGAGAACCCAAACAAAGGGGAATACTTTATTTATTAAAATATTTGTTAATAAATTGTTGGTATGTCAAAAATATGTTTTATATTTGGTGTATAATTAAAAACAAACGATATGAACAATGTATTTGAAACACTAGGTTATAGCATTGACGTACTTGACCCAATAACAAAAAAGTATTTAGGCTGCTTTACATTACCGACCTCAGCGCAGATAGAGCAATTTGGTTACAATAGCAGAAGGGTTGAATACCTTGATATGGTAATTAAAAAAGGTACAAAAAAAATAAAGGTGCAAGGCGATTACATTTTAGAAAACCAAGTATTGTGTGGGAAAGTAATTGGAGATAGGTTTGAAGTACTAAGAAGAAGCAAAGATTGGCTTAATTAAAAAAAAATACATATATTAGCAAAAAACAAACAATATGAGTTATTTAGTAGATGAGTACGAAAGTTATTTAGAAAGCATTGGGGATACCAATGACGAACCCTGCCCAACTTGTGGGCGACCAACAGAGAAAGACTTCTGCGATGGGGAATGTTTTGAAGCATATTTACAATAAACAAAAAATTAAAATGGAAAAATACAAACAAAATTTAAGATTGGAATCAAATAAAGTTTACAGCTACAATACCCACGTAGCAACAATAGAAGGCTCACAGCTTATCCAATTAGGCTGGTGGAGTGTAACAACCCAGAAGCATATTAACTACGTTGCAAATGAATTGGGATTGGGTTTAATTAAAATACAATAATTATGAAAATACAAGATTCTTATGAATACAGGTTGGTTAAGGAATTGACCAAAAAAGAAAACAAAGTAGCACTTAGAAAAACCTTACTACTTGGAACAACCTTGTTCGGTTTTGGAATGATGGGTATATTTGGATTCATACATATATTAGGATGGATACTGAAACTTTAAAGCCTTGGCAAATTAAAAAGCGTTGCTGGGAACAAATGTTCTTTGTAGTGCAACGGCCAATGGGAATAGGTTATAGCAGAAAGCCTTATCCGGTACAGTTGATAATGGATATGCAAGGACAATTAAAACTAGGGAAAGATAGCTACGAACAGAATAGCAAAGCCTTAGAAGAAAAAATAGATGAAATGTATTTGTATATGTACAAAAGATTTGTATATTAGTAGAAGAATAGTTTAGATTAGTTAATAATGCGGATTAGGGAGGTGGAAACGCTTCCCTTTTCCTTTTATACATAATTCACTTAATTTTATTGTATTAATATGAGAGTTGAAATAATAGTACCAAGCAGCTTAAACGATATTACCTTAGAGCAGTATCAAAAGTTTGAGAAGATAAACACCGAAGATAATGCGGATAGTAATTTCTTGCTTCATAAGACCGTTGAGATATTTTGCAACCTAGAATTAAAGGACATTGCAAAGATTAAATTCTCATCCGTAATGGGCGTGATAGAAGACATCAATAAAGCGTTTGAAACCAAGAATGAGTTAATACCTACCTTTAACCTAAACGGCACTACATATGGCTTTATAACAAACCTTGACGATATGACTTTAGGCGAGTACATAGACCTAGATGAAAACTTAGGAGATTGGTCTTCTATGCACAAAGCAATGCGAGTACTTTACAGGCCGATTAAATTTCAAAAGGGTGATAGGTATCAAATAGAGGAATACGATGGTTTAAAGAGTGCTGACGTAATGAAGCGGATGCCTCTTGACGTGGTAATGGGTGCAATGATTTTTTTTTGGAATTTAAACAGCGAACTGCTAGAAACTACCCTGAATTATTTGAGCAGGGAATTGAAGGAGGACAAGAATACTCATCTACTGCAACATTTGGAAAAAAATGGGGTTGGTATCAAAGCCTCTATGGAATCACTAAAGGAGATGTTACCAAGTTTGACGAGGTTACAAGACTAAACGTACACGAGTGCTTAATGTTTTTGGCATTTGAAAAAGAAAAGAACCAACTGGAAAGACAGTTAATAAAAAAGAGATGAAAGGATTTTACAATATAACAGACAAAATTAAAGATGCGTTAAACGCTGAACCATTTGTGAATACAGTTACCTATGGCAGCTTAGATGACGTTGATTTAAATAAACAAACTATCTTTCCTTTATCCCATTTGATAGTAAACAACTGCACAGTTGGAACAAACACCCTAACTTTTAACATTAGCATCCTAGCAATGGACGTAGTGGATGAAAGCAAAGAAGAGGTTACAGATGATTTTGTAGGAAACGACAATGAACAGGACGTACTTAATACACAACTAGCCGTACTAAATAGAGTGATTGCTTTATTGCAGCGTGGTGATTTGTATTTAGAAAAATACCAAGTTCAAGGTACTGTAAACTGCGAACCTTTTGTAGATAGATTTGAAAACAAGTTAGCAGGATGGGCTGCTACATTTGACGTATTGGTGCAAAACGATATGACCGTATGCTAACAAAGGGTGAAACATATGAGGCTTTAGAAGCGTTTAGGGAGTTTGTGATTAAGCAGTCAAGAAGTAGGTTGTCTAAAAGCAAAAAAAACAATAGCAAAAAGCTATATGATTCTATTAAGGGTTACACTAAAGTAAACCCCAACTCTTTTAGTTTATACTTTGAGATGGAAGATTATGGTGCTTACCAAGACAAAGGGGTTAGCGGTACACGTAAAAAATACAACACACCCTTTTCTTACACTAGCAAAATGCCACCAATTAAACCCTTAGCGGACTGGGCTAAGTCTAAGAATATAAGGCTAAGAGATGCAGGGGGAAAGTTTAAAAAAGGAAATTACAATACAATAGGGTTTTTAATTTCAAGAAGTATATTTAGAAATGGTATTAAGCCGAGTTTGTTTTTTACAAAACCATTTGAACAAGCGTTTGAAAAATTACCAGAAGAACTATTGCAAGCGTATGGTTTAGATGTAGAAGACCTTTTACAATTTACACTTAATAAGAAGTAGAATGATAATAAGAGCAAGAAGCCCTTTTACTATAAAACAAACAGAACCTTCGCCACCAGTCGAGTTGCCTAGATTTACTTGTGCTGATACGGTTATAAGTGGCTTGGCTATTGCAGCAGACGGAACGGTTACAAATCCAACTGTAACGGTAGGAACATTTCATTCCATCGAACCAAGCACGTTTACAACGGTAGATGTGGACACGGTACATAATGTAGTGGTTAAAGTTACTTACGATAATACTAATTTTAGACCACCTAGCGAAACATCAGCAGAGTCTTATTGCGTGGTTCAAGTAACCCAGCCAGCAACAGTAGTTCCAGCAACGTGTTTAAACTTTGAACTAAGAAACCCACACCCGACAGACCAAGCTTACTATCAATATGTGAACTGCTCCAATTCCGCAATTAGCGGTTATTTAGCTGCGGCGACAAATTTAACTGTATGCGTTTATCCTAACACAACCCCTTTTATAACAAATCAAGGAACACAAAAACTAGCATACTATTTTAACCTTAACACAATCTGTACATAATGAGAATAAATACACGAAGCCCGTTTTTTATAGAATTTAACAGCAATTAATTATGCCAACACTAAGCCAAGCAAAATTGGAATTATATATTTACGAAGGTACTTCGGGGAATTATACTTCTAGTGATTTAAAATATAGCCTTTCTAAAAACAGAATATCAGGTCAAAGCAATATATTATTTGAGATTAGCGAACTGGTAAGGGATTACCTTGACCAAGACTTCAATAATGACTACGTTAGCCAAACCAAATGGGTTACAGCCGTTACAGACCTATTCGATGAAAATGGTGTGGAGTTTACAAGCGGAAGCCCTGTTACCAATCACTACCTAGCACTAGATGGATATGGTTATTTCGAGGAGGGTATTAACCCACAGCTAAACGATGATGTACTTATTTCGGTAGATAAGTTATACTTACCCGAAGCAACGGCGGGAAAGCTACCTATATTGGCTTCTGGGGTTGGTAAGGTTGCTATTGATTCGGTAGATACACAAATTACCGACAACGGAAACACAAACCAAAAAATACAATACATTGCAATTGGTTCAAATGCTACAAGCGTTGTGGTTTATGACACGGATGATACAACCGTATTGAGAAACATAACAATAAAACGTATCTGCGAACCTAAATTCACACCCTATAAAGTAACATTCGTAAACAAGCACGGTGCTTATCAGGATATGTACTTCTTTAAAAAGGCAGTTGAATCTATGAGCGTAACGGATAGCAAGTATAAATCCAATACCATAAACACCACTTCGGTAAGTTATCCAACCTACAAAGGTCAAGAGGAAAGATACAAGGTAGATGCCAGAAAAAGCGTTAGCCTAAACACAGGGTTTGTAGATGAATCATTTAATGAGGTGATTGAAGAACTGTTGTTGTCGGAAAATGTCTGGATAAGATGGGAAAACAAAACACTACCAGTAATACCAAAAACAAAATCAATGACATATAAGACTGGTTTAAACGATAAAATTATAAACCATACAATTGACTTTGAATTTGCATTTAGTAAAATAAATAACATTAGATAGATGTTAAAACTTCAACTATATATCGAGGGCGAAGCAATAGAGTTATTTGATGATGAGTCAGTTTCTTTAACGCAAACCATTCAAGACGTTAGGGATATTTCAAAAATATTTACTGACTTCTCAAAAACTTTTAACGTTCCTGCTTCTAAAATAAATAACAGATTTTTCAAGCACTTCTACAATTCCGATATTGTGGGATTTGATTCGGGAACAAAAAAGAGTTCCGAGATATATTTAAACCACCAACTATTTAAGAAAGGGAAAATTAAATTAGAGGGTGTAAGTATGAAAGCAGGAAAGCCTGACACCTATAAAATTACTTTCTTTGGTGATGTGGTTAATATGAAGGACTTGCTGTCAGATGACAAGATTGGTTCTTTAGATTTGTTGTACGATTTTAAATTTGATTACAACTCTACCAATGTTATTAGTTATATGCAAGATGGTTTAGATGTTACTATTGGCGGAGTTACTTATCCAGATGCGGTTATCATTCCCTTAATAACACACACACAAAGATTATACTACGATAGCACAGCCCCAGCAGCACAAAGCGGAAACTTACATTATAGAGCTGACACAATACAAGGAGTAAGATACGAACAACTAAAGCCTGCCATTAGAATATATGCCTTACTTAAAGCAATAGAGCAGAAGTATGGTTTAAGATTTAGCGGTGATTTCTTTAACGCATCGAATGAACCTTTTTACAATTTGTACTTATGGTTGCACCGAAAAGAGGGTGGTGTATTAGAGGAAGATAAAATAAGAAGTCAAGCTAGTGGGTTTAAATCTATCTTAACAGGAAACAATAACGACAAGGATTATTGGAGAAATAGAATCTTTAATGATAGGTGGATTTTTGACCGTATGCCCTCCGCTAATGATAAGCAAAGATATTTAATACACGTAAAGACTGAATCTACTAATTACAATATAGTAATTGAAAGAGATGGCGAGGAACATTTAAGGTATGATAACCAAAGTGGAGAGCAAAAGTTTGGAAGTGTAAACTGGGGAGCATCAACCGACTATCCCGCAGGAACTTACAGGGTGTTCTTTGAAAGCGAACAGAGTGCTGATTTCACGATGTATATCAATCTAAATAGAATTGATGACCAATGGGTTGGATATAACAATATCACTTGTGGTTTTGAGGGTACTGCATCCGTTACGGCAGAGGCAAATTTTGACGTAGCTTTACAAACCCCAGATATAAAAGTGATTGACATTATCACAGGCTTATTTAAAATGTTTAACCTGACCGCTTACCAAGATGATTCAGGAGAGATAATTGTTAAGCCATTAAATGAGTTTTACGAGCAGAGTAAAAACACGTATGATGTTACACCTTACATAGACAAAAACGCTTCATCAGTAGACAGCCTATTGCCTTTTAGAAAGATTCGTTTTACTTATAAGGGAACAAAGAGTTTTTTAAGTGAAAGCCATAAAGAATTATTTGGTTCTGTATGGGGAGAAGAAAACTATGAGGGTTCTACAAAAGTTGAGGGGGATGTATTTGATTTAGAACTACCCTTTGAGCACCACAAGTTTGAGAGGTTAAGAGATACCGATGGAACAGCTACGACAGCACAATGGGGTTGGTCGGTAGATATAAAGCAAGAGCCTTATTTGGGCGAACCATTTTTGTTTTATGCTAAAAAGATAACAAGCGGAACGCAAATCGGCGTACTAAAAACTACAAGCAACAGGCAAGTGCTTACCGATTACTATATTCCATCAAACAGTTTGGATATAACGGATAGCCAAAACTTAAATTTTAAAGCGGAAGTAAACGAGTATGATGGGAATGTATTTCCTCAAACCCTTTACCAAACTTATTACGATTCATATATAGCTGACACGTTTAACAGCAGTAGAAGGATAACAAAATACAAGGCATATTTACCACTAAGGATTCTTTTAAACTTTACACTTGCAGATAAATTTATTGTATATGATAAGCTGTATAAGATTAACACCATTACAACGGATTTAAGTACAGGGCAAAGTTCTTTAGAATTAATAAACGAAGTAAGTGAATTTGTTTTGTTAGATGATACAAAGGAATTTGCTGACACGGTAGATAAAGCCTTTATAACAGTAGACACTAACAAAGTAACGGCAGATTGGTCGGGAACGGTATGATAGAAAATATATTACAAATGCTTGAAATAGCAAAGCACGAAAAGCAAATGGGTAAAAATACTCATATTGCACTTGGGAAATACAAATACCCAGAATCAGTTAAAGAAGCGTACAAACAATTTAAGCAAGAGGTATGGCAATAAAGAAAACAATTGAACTAGATATTGATTCAAGGTCATTAGGTAATTTAGAAAACCAGTTAGAGGGTGTAAACAGGGAACTAAAAGAGGTCGAACTGGGAAGTGATAGGTTTAAAGAATTAACAAAGCAATCACAGCTACTTAATAAAGAGATTGGTAAAATCAACGACCAGATTGATGGGTTCCAGTTAGAAGACAAATTAATGGCTGCCGACGGTGCTGCAAAAATATTTGGTGGTTCGCTCTCTGCTGCCGTTGGAACCTTGGGCGCATTAGGCATTGAAAGTGAAGCATTTGGTAAGTTTGAAGAAAAGGCAGCTAGTGCCATTGCCGTTGGTTTAGGCATAAAAGATGTAAGCGAGGGCTTTGGTCAGGTAGCAATTGCAGCTAAAAAGTCTGGAATAGCAACTAAACTATTTGGAAGTACTACTAAAAAGGCTATCATTGCAACGGGTGTCGGTCTTTTTGTTGTTGCTTTGGGAACCATTGTAAGTAATTGGGATTCAATCAACAGGGGTGTTAAGCGTTTTGTAAGTAATACACCATTTATAGGAAAGGCAATTGATGCTGTTAAAGGTGCTTTTGATTCATTATTTAACGCAGCTAAACCAATATTAAAGTTTCTCGGCATTTTACCAAGCGAAGCCGAAATTGCTGCACAAAAAATAAAAGACCTAACAAATACAACGATTCAGGAACTTGAACGTGAAATTGCTTTAGCCACAGCAGCAGGAAATAAAAGTGCTAAGCAAATGTTTGACTTGCGCAAAAAGTTAATGGATGCCGAGTTGCAACAGATGCGTGATAACAATGTAGACAAGGAAGCGATATACAAAAAGGAAACTGAAATATTAGCACTTGAAGCAGCCGAGCAAAAACGTATCCGTGAAGAAGCCGCTAATAATATTAAAAGGGAAAAAGTTCAAACAGTAAGTTTAATTAAAAAAGTAGGATTACAACAAATAGAAACTAATGCAGAAATTGTTGCTGATTCAAAAATAACATCAAATGCTGCTGTTGAAATAGAAAAACTTACAACAGAGCAAAAATTAGGATTGGCAAAAGATGCTTTTGGGAATTTAGCAGCAATAGCAGGCGAGCAGAGTGCAGTAGGTAAAGCAGCAGCCATAGCACAAACAACAATTAGTACTTTTGAAGGAGCACAAGCATCTTACACTTCCTTAGCGGGTATTCCAATAGTTGGTCCAGCATTAGGGGCTTTAGCAGCAGGAGCAGCGATTGCAGGAGGTATTGCACAAGTTAAAAACATAACAGCAGTAAAAACACCAAGCCCAAAAGGTTCTGCCTCCGTTTCAGCACCATCACCTAGAGCATCAGCACCTGCACCTCCTTCGTTTAACATAGTAGGAGCAAGCGAAACAAGCCAGCTATCTCAAACAATAGGGGAAAAAGAAGATAAGCCAGTAAAAGCCTTTGTAGTTTCTAACGATGTAACAACGGCACAGTCTTTAGACAGAAACATTGTTGAAGGTGCTTCACTAGGTTAACAAATAAACTAAAAAAGTATTGTAATAATATGGACATAATAGAATTATTCATTGATGAAAATGATGATGTATCAGGAATCGAGGCGGTATCTATCGTAGAGAACCCTGCAATTGAAGAAGACTTTGTAGCATTAAAAAGCCAAGAGTTTAAATTTGCCGAAGTGAACAAAGAGAAGCGTATCCTAATGGGTGCTGCTTTAATTCCAAATAAGCCTATATACCGTGCTAACGAAGAAAATGAATACTATATATACTTTTCAAGAGATACGGTCAGAAAAGCATCTGAATTGTTCTTTATCAAAGGGAATCACAACAAGTCTACACTAGAACACCAAATGCCTTTAGAGGGTTTGGTAGCGGTTGAGTCTTGGATAGTAGAAGATAAGGAAAAAGACAAGTCTAAGATATACGGTATGGATATGCCATTAGGTACTTGGATGTTATCAATGAAAGTTTTAAACGATGATGTTTGGAATAACTACGTCAAGACTGGAAAGGTAAAAGGATTTTCTATTGAAGGCTATTTTGCCGACAAGGTTGAACGACCAAACGAACCTAATAACCTATCAGCTTGGAACGAAGAAGAAGAAGAGCATTTAGTAAATGAATTAAAACAAATACTTTCAGGTCAAGAATTGGAATCATATTCAGACTATCCAAAATCAGTAAGTAATAACGCAAAAAGAGGAATAGAATTAAACGAGAAAGTAAACAACAAGTGTGCAACCCAAGTGGGAAAAGTAAGAGCAACCCAACTTGCACAAGGGAAACCTGTAAGTGTAGAAACAATAAAAAGAATGTTCAGCTACCTAAGTAGAGCAGAAGTCTATTATGATAAAGGCGATACCGAAAGCTGCGGATATATTTCCTACCTTTTATGGGGTGGTAAAAGTGCTAAGTCTTGGGCTGAATCTAAACTAAATAGCTTGGAAAATGCCGACAACTAAAAACACATCTTATAGAGTACACGTACAAGACACGGTACAATCAGAAGTAGATTCTGTAAATATCGAGAACGGTGCTATGCTAAGAACTGACGATGCTCTTTATATGGGGCATAATGGTTCTAACGTGATTGTATATCCGCAAGGTGGAACAAGTTCTTTAGGATGGACTAGATACGACGACAGCGAATATACTTCATCTAATAAGCTGACACTATCAGACCAAGCAGAAGTCGTAATGCCTAATAACGCAAACACAATAATAAGAAGCAACCCTAACTTAGATTTTTATAACGGAACAAGCAAAAAAATACTAGGTATAAACGAGAATGACACTTATATGTTTACTTTCGCATTTAAAGCACAAACACCGAATGCTAATCAAACACATTTAGATTGGAGGCTTGTAGGTAGTGGAGAAATTGAGAGAGTAGCAGGGTCTATTGTATTTTATAAAGGAAATGATGTAGAACAAAACGAACACATATTAGTTCAGTACTACACGGATTCTACTTTCGTTACAGATGGTGTACAGCTTAAAATTCAATCACACGGTAATTCCGCTGAAATATGGGATGTGATATACTTTATTCAAAGAACACAAAACGCTAGTTTAAGCTAATGGAAAGAACACCATACCCTAGAAGCGGACGCAGAGGTTGTCAATGCGAAGATGGAACATATAGAATAGATTGCTGCGATGGTAACTCACAAGGCATTGGGGGTTTAACTGGTGGTGGTTCTAGTTCTTACTCTTTTGAAGATGGTTCGACAGGAACAACGGTAAACATTAACGGACTAACGGAGTTGATTTGTAATAATTTAACTTTAACTGGTTTTGCGGTAAGTGATACGGGAGTAATAACCTTGCCAACTACAAGCATAGGTACAATCACGGCAACTAACCCTGCATCATTTGATGCGGTTACACAAGAAACATTAAGGACTTTATCGGTTACAATAGAAGTGCCTGAAAGCTACACAAACACAGGGGCAAGTATTGTTTGTACCACAACGGCACAACAGCAAGCACCTATTTTACCTACGTTAGAATGTAGTGATATTACTATAACTGGCTTTGCGGTTTCTTACGATGGTTTTATAACCTTACCTACGATTGATATAGGCACGATAGAATCGACTAGCCCTGCTAGTTTTGAAGACCCCGAAGAAGATACTTTAAGAACTTTAAACGTAAATATTACAGTTCCTAGTGGGTATGATAACGCAGGAAGTATTTTAGCCTGTACGACTACCGCAACGCAAGCAGGGGTAGCCGTTAATTTAGCTTGTGAAGATTTAGTCTTTACGGGTCTAGCTATTGATTTTGTAGGAAATATTACTACACCGACCGTTAATATAGGAACGGTTTCAAGTATTAGTCCAACGACCTTTTATAAGAACCCAGTATTTACGGCTACTTCTCGAACGGTTACGGTTAATGTAACAGTACCTAGTGGTTATTTAAATTCGGGTCAGACGTTAGCTTGTAGCCAAACGGTATCGCAAGCCGTTGCTAAGAGGTTTTGGGTTAAAGATTACTCTAATGCGTTCCTGGACAACTACGCTTATCCGTACTCATTAAGTGAAGTTTGTAGCGCAGGATTAGGGATAAATTCGGGTTACTTAGAATGTATCCACGATGGAGATAATAATATTCCTTTATTAACTGACACTATTTTAGTAAGTAGATTTAATTTCCAATGGATAGCATTTACTAAAACGGTTAACGGAGTAACTGAGAACTCTGCCACCGTAGGGATTTCTTATAATGATATTTATAGTCCAGGTAGTTTTTCGTATAACGCCTGTTTACTTCAAGACCCTTCTACATTAACAACTTTTGTAACGGCAGATTTTTATCTCATACACACAAATACCGCTTCTGGCGCACCTAGACTCGGTATGACAGGAGTAGGAACTTGCCCGTAAAAATATAACAAAACTTTAAATAATTAATTGTAAATATATAACAACGCACTAAAAATATAATTGTATACATATATGAAAGCGACAGAAATTTTAAGTAAAGCAAAAGAACTACTTTCTATTCAAGAGGAAGAAGTTAAGTTGGCGAAAGCTACTTTGGAAAATGGTACTGTTATCGAAGCCGATGAAATGGCAGCAGGTAAAGAAGTATTCATTGTAACCGAAGATGAGCGTGTAGCATTACCAATTGGAGATTACACTTTAGAAGATGGTCAAGTATTGATTGTAGAAGAAGAAGGAATCATTGCATCAATTGGAGCAGCAGAAGAAGCACCAGCCGAAGAAGAGGTTGAAGCTGAACAAGTAGAAGCTGCCGAAGAAGAAATGGAATACGCAACTAAAGCGGAATTGTCAGAAATTAAAGAAATGGTTGAGGAAATCAAAGCGATGCTTGAACCAAAAGAAGAAATGAGTGCTGACAAACTAGCTGATGAAGCGGTTGAAAATATTGTTGAGGAAGTTAAGGAAGAACTTTCAGAAGTTGAAAGAGTAAACCACAACCCCGAAGCAAGTGCAGATAAAGCGTTAAACCTTTACTCACAAAAACAAGGAACAACTACATTTGATAGAGTTCTTTCAAAATTTAATAAATTTAATAAATAAACAAAAATGGCTACAACTACAACCATAAGCACTTCGTATAGCGGAGAGTTCGCAGGACAATACATCAGTGCTGCATTATTGAGCGGTTCTACTATCGAAAACGGTGGTATTACTGTAAAACCAAACGTAAAGTTTAAAGAAGTAATCAAAAAAGTATCTTCTGACGACTTAGTAAAAAATGCTACTTGTGATTTTGATGCAACTTCAACAATTACACTTACTGAAAGAGTATTACAACCAGAATACCAACAAGTAAACTTACAACTATGTAAAAATGACTTTATTTCTGACTGGGAAGCTATCTCAATGGGATATTCTGCTCACCACGATTTACCAAGTTCTTTCTCTGACTTCTTAATTGCACACGTTGCAGCTAAAGTTGCTCAAAGAACAGAGAACTCTATTTGGACTGGGGATACAAACACAAATGGACAGTTTGACGGAATATCTACTTTAATTGCAGCAGATGCAGCTTTACCAGCAGCACAAGAAGTTGCAGGAGCAACCGTTACAGCAGCTAACGTTATCGAAGAACTAGGAAAAATTGTAGATGCTATCCCATCTGCTCTTTACGGAAGTGATGATTTAAATGTATACGTTTCTCAAAACATTGCTCGTGCATACGTTCGTGCTCTTGGAGGATTCGGTGCAGCAGGATTAGGAGCAGCAGGAACAAACGCAATGGGAACACAATGGTGGAACAACGGTTCACTTTCTTTTGATGGTGTTAAATTGTTTGTTGCTAACGGACTTGGAGATAACACAGCTATCGCAGCCGAGAAAAGCAACCTCTTCTTTGGGACTGGCCTCTTAGCCGACCATAACGAAGTGAAAGTTTTGGATATGAGCGACCTAGATGGTTCTGACAATGTACGTGTTGTGATGAAATTTACAGCAGGATGTCAGTATGGAATTGTTGAAGATATTGTCACTTACGGTATTACCAACTCTGCCAACTAAGAATAAATAATTAATAATC
>Ga0209653_1002296_pt1 | contig 14064 bp, 14 predicted proteins | sample SaaInl6LU_22_DNA_FD_184644 | JGI IMG/M metagenome (GOLD analysis project Ga0209653, IMG submission 184644) | Marine microbial communities from expanding oxygen minimum zones in the Saanich Inlet - ESP_116LU_22_DNA (SPAdes) (version 2) | ecosystem: Environmental > Aquatic > Marine > Intertidal... | reverse complement strand
TACGCCATTGATGACCATAAACAGGACCTAAATCTCCATTCTCGTCTGCCCACTCATTCCAGATTCTTACTCCATTTTCTTGTAAGTATTTGACATTAGTATCACCTTTAATAAACCAAAGTAATTCATAAATAATAGACTTTAAGTGTAACTTTTTAGTGGTAACCATAGGAAAACCTTCACTTAAATCAAATCGCATTTGATAGCCAAAAACACTTTTTGTTCCAGTACCTGTTCTATCTCCTTTTTCATTTCCGTTAGCTAAAACGTGTTTTACTAAATCGTGATATTGCTTCATATTCTTTTCTCTGTTTTGTGTAAAAATAAAAAAGCATCACTTTGTTTAAATGATGCTTTTAAAAATAATATTAAGAAGTTATTAACCAATAATCATTCCTGCAATAGTAGCTGACATTAATGATGCAATTGTACCACCAATTAAAGCTTTCATTCCAAATTCTGATAAGGTTTTTCTTTGACTTGGAGCTAAAGATCCAATGCCTCCAATTTGAATTCCAATAGAAGCAAAGTTTGCAAAACCACATAACATATATGTAGCCATAATTACAGATTTATTATAATTAAGATGAATTGCATTAGCTGCATTTTTAAGTTCTGCTAATTGTATATAACCAATGAATTCGCTGGCTGCTAATTTAATACCTAGTAATTGACCCATCATTGTTGTATCTGATGAAGGAACACCTATTAACCACATTAATGGAGAAAAAATTGTACCTAAAATAAACTCAATAGATAACTCATTATAAGAGGTTGTACTTGCAATAATATCATTTAAAGACATAAAAGACCAACCTAAATATTCAATACCTTCAAAGCTACCAAAGGCACTAAGAATACCATTTAACATTGCAATAACAGCTACAAATACTAGTAACATTGCACCTACATTTACAGCAAGTTTTAATCCTTCTGTTGTACCATTTGCAATAGCATCTAAAATGTTAGACCCTATTTTTTCTTGTGATACTTTTACATCAGTATTTACTTTCGCTGTTTGTGGATAAAGAATTTTAGAAATAACAATGGCACCTGGAGCAGCCATAACTGATGCTGCTAATAAATGTTTAGCAAAAACCAACTCTAAAGTTTTATTACCCCCTCCTAAAAAACCAATATATGCAGCTAAAACAGCTCCTGCAACAGTAGCCATACCACCAATCATAACTAAAAGCATTTCAGATCTATTCATTTTATCTAAATAAGCTTTTATTAAAAGTGGTGCTTCTGTTTGACCTAAAAAAATATTTCCAGCAACAGATAAGCTTTCCATACCAGAAATACCTAATAACTTAGATAACAAAATGGCTAAAATCTTTACTATTTTTTGAATAACTCCTAAATAGAATAATAAAGAAGTTAATGCTGAAAAGAATATAATTGTGGGCAATACTTGAAAAGCAAAAATGTAGCCAAAGGTATTCATATCTCCAACCATACCAGCAAATAAAAACTCACTACCTGCTTTTGTATAGTTTAAAATCTCAATGAATATTTTACCTATAAAGTTAAAAATACTTTGTATAAATGGAACTTTAAGAACACCAACAGCAATTAATAATTGAAGCGATAAACCTAAAAAAGCTCTTTTCCAATCTATTGCTTTTCTGTTTTTACTGAATAAAAAAGCAATAAAAATTAAAACAAACATTCCTAATACTCCTCTCCATAAAGTATTTACAGAAAACCCTTCACTTGGTTTTATATAAATAAATTCATCTTTTTTAGCTTCGTCTTTTTCAACAATAGTTGTTGTATTTTGATTGTTAGCTGAAGAAAAAGAATAAATAACATCATTTTCTGAAATTACTAAATCATCTTCTGTTAAAGAAATAATATTGTAATACCTAACTGTATCTTTAGGCTGATTGTATTTAAATATTAAAAGGTTATTTTGCTTGATAAAACTCCCTGATGCTTTTAAACTATCTTTATCTAATAAAGAATACGAAAATTTATCACCATCTATAGAAAATAAATCTGTTTTGTCTATAGAAAATAACTCTACTCCTGCACCATTTTTTACAGAAGTAAAACTCCAATCTTTATTTAACTCTTGTGAAAAGGTAACAAATGAAGTAATTACAAATAAAAAAGTAAATAATTTTTTCATGTATATAGAAATTTATGAGCGCTTACTAATTTCGTCTCTTATTTTTGCAGCCAGCTCATAATTTTCATCAACAACTGCTTTATTTAATTGTTCGTTTAATTCTTTTAAAGATAGGCTAGAAAAATCAGACTTTTTTTGTTTGTCTACTTCCTCGAACTCAAGAGAAATATTTTCTGGATCTGTTTTTTGCTCAATAGCTAATTCTTCTTCTACTTTTAAATAAATACCAGCTTTATCTAAAATATTTTCATAAGTGTAAATAGGAGCATTAAAGCGAACTGCAATTGCAATGGCATCAGAAGTTCTTGTATCTATAACCTCTTCTACCCCTTCTCTTTCACATACCAAACTAGAAAAGAAAACACCATCTACTAATTTATGGATGATTACTTCTTTAATATTGATTTTAAAAGTATCTGAAAAAGTTTTAAACAAATCGTGTGTTAAAGGTCTTGGAGGTCTTATTTCAGTTTCTAAAGCAATAGCAATAGATTGCGCCTCAAAAGCACCAATTATTATTGGTAAAGTTCTAGAACCCTCTATTTCACTTAACACCAAAGCATAAGCTCCACTTTGTGTTTGACTGTAAGAAATTCCTTTTATCGTTAGTTGTATTAAACTCATATTTTATCATACAAAAACATTAATTGTTAATATATTAATGTCTTTTTAAGAGGGCACAATTTAATAAAAATAATAGACTGTCATCTTTTATTTTAAGAGTTTTTATCAATAAAAAACCACCAGAATAATCTAGTGGTTTAATGTTTGATTTAAATTTAAAAATATTTAAGCTGCTTTAAAAGCTTTTAATTTTTCGATTAATTTTGGGACAACTTCAAAAGCATCACCAACAATACCATAGTCAGCTGCTTTAAAAAATGGTGCCTCTGGGTCTGTATTAATAACAACTTTTACTTTAGAAGCATTAATACCAGCCAAATGCTGAATAGCTCCAGAAATACCAATAGCTATATATAAATTAGAAGCTACTGGCTTTCCTGTTTGACCAACATGTTCTGCATGAGGTCTCCAACCTAAATCAGAAACTGGTTTAGAACAAGCTGTTGCTGCTCCAAGAACATCTGCAAGTTCTTCTACCATCCCCCAATTTTCAGGACCTTTTAAACCTCTTCCTGCAGAAACCACAACTTCTGCGTCTGCAATCGTTACTTTACCAGTTACTCTATCTACTTTTTCTGATTTCACATTAGATTCAGCAATATTTACATCAAAATCTATAGATGAACCAGAAACAGGAATTTCATGAACTCCAAAAGAATTTTTAGCTAGACCAATAACTTTTTTATCTGAAGAAATTATTGTGTTAGAAAAAGCTTTATTTGAAAAAGCTTTTCTTTTTACTGTAAATGGTGATGTATTTGTTGGCAATGCAACTACATTAGAAGCATAACCTGCATCCATCTTCACAGCTAATAAAGGTGCTAAGTATAAACCGTCTATACTAGAATCTACAATAACTACAGAAGCATTTTCTGCATCTGCTACTTGTTGTAAAGCTGAAGCATATTTATTTGCATTAAAAGTGTTTAATGCATCATTTGAAACTGCTACCACTTTTTCTGCACCATATTTATATAACTCACTTACATCTGTTGCATTTATAGTAGCTACAACTACGCTAGTCCCTAATTGTTCTGCTACTTTATTTCCATAAGAAACAACTTCAAAAGCACTTTTTTTGAACTTTCCTTCAGTTGAATCTGCATATACTAAAACTGACATACTTTTATATTTTAAATTACTTTAGCTTCGTTATGAAGTAAATTGATTAACTCATCTACATTATCTGCATCAACTAATTTTACAGCACCTTTTGGAGCTGGTTTCTCAAAAGTTTCAACAGTAGTTACAGTTGCTACGTTTTTTGCATCTACAACATTAAGAGGTTTTTTACGAGCCATCATAATACCTCTCATATTTGGTATCCTTAAGTCTTTTTCTTCAACAATACCTTTTTGACCTCCAACAACTAAAGGTAAAGTAGTTGATAAAGTTTCATTACCACCATCTATTTCTCTAACTGCAGTTACATTTGTTCCATCAATTTCTAAACCAACACAACCATTAACAAAATTAAAGTCTGTTAATGCAGCTAACATACCTGGAACCATTTGACCATTATAATCTGCAGATTCTTTACCTGCAAGAATTAAATCATACTCACCTTCTTTAACAATTTCTGCTAATTCTTTAGCTACTTGTAATCCATCAACAGGATTTGCATTTATTCTAATTGCATTATCTGCTCCAATTGCTAGAGCTTTTCTTAATGTTGGTTCTGTAGTTGATTCTCCCACATTTACAACAGTAACTGATGCTCCTTGTTTTTCCTTAAACCACATAGCCCTTGTTAAACAAAATTCGTCATAAGGGTTAATTACAAACTGAACTCCATTTGTGTCAAACTTTGTATTATCGTCTGCAAAATTAATTTTTGACGTGGTATCAGGCACATGACTAATACATACCAATATTTTCATAAACTATAATTTTAAACTTATTTTTTTCGCCTACGAAATTACGCCTTTTTTTTAAAAAATACTATGCATGCATAATAAATTTTCAAGATTTTAACATTTATCGAAATCGATTAAGTAATTAAAGTTAAAAATTAGGTGCAGATTGTAAATTGCATTAAGAAAATTTGACAAATATTTCCTTATTTTTGCGCGTAGCAAATTTTATAATTCAAATAAAATAATGAAAACAGTTCAGTTTAGAGAAGCAATATGTGAAGCCATGAGCGAAGAAATGCGCAGAGATGAAAGCATTTATTTAATGGGTGAAGAAGTTGCAGAATACAATGGCGCTTACAAAGCTAGTAAGGGTATGTTAGATGAATTTGGTCCAAAAAGAGTAATAGATACACCTATTGCAGAATTAGGTTTTGCTGGTGTAGCCATTGGATCTGCAATGAATGGTAACAGACCTATAGTAGAATATATGACTTTTAACTTCTCTTTGGTTGGTATTGATCAAATTATAAATAACGCTGCAAAAATTAGGCAAATGTCTGGTGGCCAGTTTAATTGCCCTATTGTTTTTAGAGGACCAACAGCTTCTGCTGGTCAGTTAGGAGCAACTCACTCACAGGCATTTGAAAATTGGTTTGCAAATACACCTGGTTTAAAAGTTGTTGTACCATCTAATCCATATGATGCAAAAGGTTTATTAAAAGCATCTATAAGAGATGATGATCCAGTAATTTTTATGGAATCTGAGCAGATGTATGGTGATAAAATGGAAATTCCTGAAGGAGAATACATTATACCTATAGGAGTTGCAGATATTAAAAGAGAAGGTAGTGATGTAACTATAGTTTCTTTTGGAAAAATAATTAAAGAAGCTTATAAAGCTGCTGATGAATTAGCAAAAGAAAACATCTCTGTAGAAATTATAGATTTAAGAACTGTAAGACCAATGGATCATGCAGCAATTATAAAATCTGTTAAGAAAACTAACAGGTTAGTAGTTTTAGAAGAAGCATGGCCTTTTGGAAGTGTAGCTACAGAAATTACTTATAGATTCAAGATGAAGCATTCGATTATTTAGATGCACCTGTTAAAAGAATTACAACTGCAGATACACCTGCTCCTTATTCTCCTGTTCTATTAGAAAAATGGATTCCTAATTCTAATGATGTAGTTAGAGCAGTTAAAGAAGTTATGTACTTGTAAAATATTTCAATATTAAGTATTTAAAAATCCTGTTTCTAAAAAAGAAACAGGATTTTTTTTTCGAAAACAATTGCGTAAAATATATAAGTAACCCTTTAAAAAACCTCATATATTAACTATTTTTGTAATGAATTAAAATAACAACTATGATTGGTAAAGATGAATTGACTTTTGATGTATTAGTAGAAATACCTAAAGGGAGTAGAAATAAATATGAGTATGATTTTGAATTAAAAAAAATTCGATTTGACAGAATGTTGTTTTCTTCAATGATGTACCCTGCAGATTATGGTTTTATTCCAGAAACTTTAGCTTTAGATGGTGATCCTTTAGACGTTTTAGTTTTAGGGCACGAACCTACTTTTCCTATGTGTGTTAGTGAAGTAAAGCCAATAGGTGTTTTCCATATGGCTGATGAAAAAGGTCCAGATGAAAAAATTATTTGTGTACCAGTTTCTGATCCTATTTGGAACAGAAGAAAAGATATTTTTGATTTAAATCCACATCGTTTAAAAGAAATAGAACACTTTTTCCAAGTTTATAAAGATTTAGAAAAGAAAAAAGTTGATGTTGGTGGTTGGGGAGATGCTTCTGAAGCTATTAATATTTATCATAACTCTGTAAAGAGATATCAAGAAAGTGAATACAAAAAGACCGATAAATTTAAAATATAATAAAATAATTCTATTAAAATTATCAACCTCTTAAAATTAAACACTTTAAGAGGTTTTTTATTTCCACTCATTTTCTTACTTTTGCGTCCGTTTTAAACTAATCATAATAAATAAAATTATATGGAATCATTAATGATTTACATGCCAATTGCTTTGGCAGTTTTAGGTTTAATCTATATGTGGATTAAACAGTCTTGGGTAATGAAGCAAGATGCAGGAGATGGTAAGATGAAAGAAATTTCAGACTATATCTATGAAGGTGCTTTAGCTTTTTTAAGTGCAGAATATAAGTTACTTACTATTTTTGTTGTTATCGTAAGTGCAGCTTTAGCTGTTGTTTCATTTATTGTACCAACAACTCATATTTTAATTGTTGTAGCTTTTATTTTTGGAGCTGTTTTTTCTGCATTTGCTGGAAATATAGGTATGAAAATTGCTACTAAAACTAATGTTAGAACAACTCAAGCTGCTAGAACTAGTTTACCAAATGCACTAAAAATATCTTTTGGTGGTGGTACAGTTATGGGATTAGGTGTTGCTGGCTTAGCTGTTTTAGGTCTTACTGCATTCTTTATTTTCTTTTTCCATTTCTTTATGAATGGTACATGGACAAATACAATGGATATGACTATTGTTTTAGAAACATTAGCAGGTTTTTCTTTAGGTGCAGAATCTATTGCTTTATTTGCTAGAGTTGGTGGAGGAATCTACACTAAAGCAGCAGATGTTGGTGCAGATTTAGTTGGTAAAGTAGAGGCTGGTATCCCAGAAGATGATCCAAGAAACCCTGCTACAATTGCAGATAACGTAGGTGATAATGTTGGTGATGTTGCAGGTATGGGAGCAGATTTATTTGGTTCTTATGTTGCTACAGTTTTAGCTGCAATGGTTTTAGGAAATTATGTAATTAAAGATATGGGTGGTGCTATAGACGATCTTTTTGGAGGTATAGGACCAATATTATTACCAATGGCAATTGCTGGTGCAGGTATCATTATTTCTATTATTGGAACAATGTTAGTAAAGATTAACAGTAATGATGCTAAAGAAGCACAAGTAATGGGTGCTTTAAATAAAGGAAACTGGACATCAATTATCTTAGTTGGTCTTTCTTGTTTTGGTTTAGTTACTTGGATGTTACCAGAAACTATGCAAATGGAGTTTTTTGGTGAAGGTTTACAAGAAATTTCTTCTATGAGAGTATTTTATGCAACTCTTGTTGGTTTAGTAGTAGGTGCAGTAATATCATCTGTAACTGAATTTTATACAGGTTTAGGTAAATCACCAATATTAAAAATAGTTCAACAATCTTCTACTGGAGCTGGAACAAACATTATTGCTGGTTTAGCTACTGGTATGATATCTACATTTCCATCAGTTTTATTATTTGCTGGTGCTATTTGGGCTTCATATGCTTTTGCAGGTTTTTATGGTGTTGCTTTAGCAGCTTCTGCAATGATGGCTACAACTGCTATGCAATTAGCAATTGATGCTTTTGGACCAATTTCTGATAATGCAGGTGGTATTGCAGAAATGTCTGAACAAGATCCAATCGTTAGAGAAAGAACAGATATTTTAGATTCTGTAGGTAATACAACAGCTGCAACAGGTAAAGGTTTTGCTATTGCTTCTGCTGCATTAACATCTTTAGCTTTATTTGCTGCTTATGTAACATTTACAGGAATTGACGGAATTAACATCTTTAAAGCTCCTGTTTTAGCAATGCTATTTGTTGGAGGAATGGTACCTGTAGTTTTTTCTGCTTTAGCAATGAATGCAGTAGGAAAAGCAGCTATGGAAATGGTACAAGAAGTAAGAAGACAGTTTAGAGATATTCCTGGAATTATGGAAGGTACAGGAAAACCTGAATATGATAAATGTGTGGCAATTTCTACACAAGCATCTTTAAAAGAGATGATGTTACCAGGTTTATTAACTATTGGTTTTCCATTAATCATAGCATTTGCTCCTTTAGCTTTTGGTATGGATAAGTTAGCTATCGCAGAAATGTTAGGTGGTTATATGGCTGGTGTTACTGTTTCTGGAGTATTATGGGCAATCTTTCAAAACAATGCTGGTGGTGCTTGGGATAATGCAAAAAAATCTTTTGAGGCTGGTGTTGAAATTAATGGAGAAATGACTTATAAAGGTTCAGATGCTCATAAAGCTGCTGTAACTGGTGATACTGTTGGTGATCCATTTAAAGACACTTCTGGTCCATCAATGAACATTTTAATTAAATTAACTTGTTTAATTGGTTTAGTAGTTGCACCAATTTTAGGTGGTCATACTTCTGATGATAATCATGCAAAAACTGAAATCAAAAAAGAAGTAAAAATTGAAGTAAACAGTAATAATGACGAGATGGCTGTTGCTACAATTACAATATCTAAAACTGTTGATGGAAAAGTAGTTACTGAAACAAAAAAAATTGAAGGTTCTTTAGAAGAAATTGAAATGAAAGCTAAAGAATATGGAGATATAATTTCTGTTGATATTAAAAAAACAGGAAAAGAAACTAAAAAAGAAGTTGAAGTTGTTGTTGAAAAACAAGACTAATAAAATTCTAAATAAATTAAAAAGCATCCAATTTTGGATGCTTTTTTTTTACAAAATTTTTAAAAAAATCAACCAAAAGAAACCATTGATATTAATAAATATTTTCTAATCTTATAATAATTGATAAACTAGATTTGAAATTATTTAATTGATTGTTTTAATGCTTTTGTTTTTTTAATAATTTTTTAAGGAATAAAAAGATTAATTTTACAATATACTTTTGATAAATATTATTAGTAATAAATTAAACAGAGTAACCCACTATGATACAAATTGAGATTATTGCTGATAGTCCAAAAGATCTTTTAGAGCAAATTCAAGAACAAATAGGAGGTGTAGTCACAGAACAATGGAGTGAGTACACATTAAAACTAAATAATAAATTTGGGATTGGTTCTATAAAATTTATTCCTTTTGATTGGGGTGTTAACTTATTAGAATTTCAAATTAAATTTCATGAAGAAATAGATTTAAAAATTAAATCGATCGAATCATTTAATCCAATTCGATTTATTTATGCATCAAAAGGAAGTTTTAAACATCGTTTTGGGATTCATAAAGAAGAAAAAAAAGTAAGCCAATTTGAATCTTTTATTTTTACTAATAAAGATGGTGGTACCAATCATATTATTTTTCCTAAAGATGAAAAATTAGATATTAATGTTATACAAATTGTTAGAAAGCACTTTTTAAAGAAAAGAACAACAAATGTCTCTACATTAAATAAAAAATTATACGAAGTTTTTGTAGATACAGACCATGATAATAGGTTTGCAAATTACGGAACCTTAAATCTTAAAATGGCAGATTTAATTAAAGGTTTACATAAGATAAAAGCTAAAGGAATGCTTAGAATCTTAAAAATCGAATCTCGTGTTTATGAAATATTATCTCTGCATATTCAGCAACATAATAGATTGTTAAATGGAGTTAAATTACCTGAACATATGAGTAGAAGTGAATTAAAGTTAATAAGAACTTTATCTAGCGATATTATTAAAAACCCTGCTAAAGAATACTCTTTAGAGCAACTATCTTTTAAATCTGGATTAACACAATCTAAATTACAAGAAGGATTTAAATTTTTATATAAGAAAACTGTTACAGAATACATTAGACATGTACGTCTAGAATCTGCAAGAGAAATGCTTAAAGATTCAGATTTAAATGTATCTCAAATTGTATATAGTGTAGGGTTTAGTAGTAGAAGTTATTTCTCTAAAATTTTTAAAGAGAAATATGGTATTACACCTAACAGTTTTAAAAAAAAACTAAAAACAGTAGCATAAAAAAGTCTTGATGTTTTTTACATCAAGACTTTTAAAAATCAACCAACTATAAATAAGGTAAACTGAGTAAATTACCTTTTAAAGTTTCTTTTTACTTAATTATCTATTATTTAAAAAATCTTTTTATTAGTATTAAAAGGCCATATTTGCTGGCAAATTTTAAAAAATTCCCAACTAAATTAATAGGCTTTAAATGCTCTTCTAAATTATACTTAGTTAATTTTAATTCTTCTATTGCTATTTGTCTTTCTAGATTTAATCTTTTTAAATCTAGTTCTATTTCTTCTAAAGATTGATAATTTCTCATGGCTTTTAATTTAATCAAATACTTTTTTTGATAAGTTTTTAATAATAGTTTTCTCAATTAATTTTCTTATTAAGTAAAGTATAATCCCGAAAAAAACATAAACTGAACCTATTATCAAATAACCTAATGCTGTATTTTCTAAATAATCTCCAATTGCTATAGCTCCAGAAATAGATATAAATAACATTCCAATAGAAACTAGACTTCCAATAATCATCATTTTAGTGATACTTGTAGCAGATAAAGCCATTAAATGAAAAGCTTTTAATTTTGCATATTCTGCTGTTGTAGTGGCTAGCTTTTTACTTGCTTCTAAACCAGAGGTAGATGATTTACTTATAGATTCAAAAATATTAATCATCTAATTAGATTGTTTTATTAGTATTTTTATTGATAGAACCTCCATTTGCACTAGCAAACTCTGTTTTGCCATCTTTTTGCAACTGTTTATTTTTAGCTTTTAATTCGCTTAATTTCTGTTCTAAAGTAGATATTACGTCTTCAGCTTTGTAGCTCATATTTGACATTACCTCCTCTAATTGACTTTCTAAATTTGCTTTCTTAGTATTTACTGTAGAAGATACTTGGTCTTTTATTTCAGAGGCTGATTCTTCTATTTTATCTTTTGCTTTAAGAGCTTCATCTCTTAATTTTCTCCTGGTATTTTCTCCTTTATCTGGAGCAAATAAAATACCTAAAGCAGCTCCTATTGCTGTTCCTAATAATATGTCTGAAAAATTACTCATAATTTATGCTTTTTTATGGTTAAACTTATTTTTTTTTAAATCAAATCTTATGATTTAATCACTAAACAAAGATAAATGTAAAGAAAAGTTATACTTAACTCAAAAAAAAATAATCTTAACTCAAATGACTTTTAATGTAAATTTAATAACATAATTCGTTGTTTTCTGTGATAATCTATTTATTGAATTTTCAGAAAGTTGTAAGATTCTTGGGTATCCTCCTGTAATTTGACAGTCTCTTGTAAGCAAAATTAATTTACCTGAAGGTGTTAATTGAACAGTACCAGGTAAAACTGAAGATGTTAATAATTGTGGCAATTTATTATTTAAAATTTCATTTAACTGATACCCCATTCTATTATTATTTTTTGATATTGTAAAATTATCTGTAAATAATTTTTCTTTTTGGGTAGTTGAAAGCCAATCAAATTCTGGCCCCACATTACATTCTAAAATTTCTGAACTAAAATGTGCTTTACGTATCTTAATTGACGACTTAGAAGAGAAAAACTCTTTTGGTTGTTGTTTAATTGGTATTATATCACCATTATTTATCTTAAAACTAAAAGTAACATTTTTAAACTGACTTCTACTATTTAGTATTATTGGTGAATCAATTCCACCAGAAATTGCTAAATAACATCGAACACCAAAATTGATTTTCCCAAAAGACAATACATCATCTTTTTGAACTCTTATTTTTGAGTTTAATAAGATTGGCTTATCATTTAATTTAGGTGAAAAATCTGCACCAGAAATACAAATAATAGTTGTATTCAAAAATTTTAAAACACATCCTCCAAAAGTAATTTCTAAAACTGCATTTGTTAAAGGGTTATTTAGAATACTATTAGCTAAATCTGCTGAATAAGCATCCATAACTCCAGAAAACGGAACTCCAAAAGAAGCAAATCCAAATCTTCCTTTATCTTGTATTGTTGAATAAAAGCCTGCTTTTAAAACTTTAATCATACTTTAAAGTTTTATGAATTTTAAAAACATTTACTGTAATATCTTTTTCAATTTGATAAAATTCTTCTTTAGATATAGATCTAAATTTAATTTCATCACCAGCTTTTGCAAAGCAAGGATTTTCTTTGTCAGCATTAAAAAAGTCAATAGGTGTTTTACCAATACTATTCCACCCACCAGCTGAATTGTTGGGGTAAATTCCTGTTTGCATCCCTCCTATTGCAACAGTACCCTTATCTACATGTAATCTAGGGGTTGATTTTCTGTGAAAGAATAGTTTTTTATTTAGACCTCCCAAATAAAAGAAACCTGGTAAAAATCCAATAAAAAAAATTGTATAATTAGGTGTTGTATGAAGTTTTATAATTTCGTCAATAGATATTTTTAATTTTTTGGAAATTTCTTGTAAATCAATTCCAAAATCTAAATCATAACAGACAGGTATTTCCCATTTATATAAAGTTTTTTTTTCTATTTCTAATATAGACGAGTAAATAGATTGAAGTTTAAAAATCTTATTTTTTACATTGTTAACTTTAAAATTAAATACAATCGTAAGTGAATTGTATGCTTGAATTATATCTAAATATTCTAAATCACTTTGTAATATTTTCTCTTTATAAGTAATGATATCTGATAGTATGTTTTTATCAATAATAGGTTTCCATTCTATTAAAATAGCATTATCTCCAAATTGTTTGTATGTAATTTGATTAGTCAATATTTAAACCTTCTTTCTCTAAATTTTGATAAAGATATTTTACAATTTCAACAGCATTTTCTGTGTCTCCATGAACACAAAATGTATCTGCTTTTATTTTAGATTTATTATTGTCAATAGTTGTTACTAAACCTTTTTGTTTAATATTTAAAACGTGTTCTAAAACTTCTTCTTTATTTAAAATTAATGCGTTTTTATTTTTTCTAGATACTAAAGTTAAATCACCATTATAATTTCTATCTGCAAAAACTTCATACTTAATTTTTATAGCATTCTTTAAAGCAACTTTTTCTATTACAGAATTATAAGGCACATATAAATAACTATTTTTTAAATATTTTGCTGCACTACTAATAAATAAAGTAGCCAATTTATTATCAATAGCTATAGCATTATATAGCGCTCCATGTGGTTTTATGTGATGTAATTTTCCGTTTTGTAAAGACAATCTTTCTAAAAATAAATCTAACTGAGATTGAATACTTTTTTTTAATGTATCATTAGAAATCTGTATTAATTTTCTACCAAAGTTTTCTTGATCTGGAAAAGAAGGATGTGCCCCAATTTTAACTTTATGTTTAATTGCTAATTCTATAGTTTTATCAATAGAATTTTTATCACCAAAATGTCCACCACAAGCAATATTACAAGATGAGATAAATGGCATTAACAAATGCTCATTATCTACACCTTCACCTACATCACAGTTAATATCAATTTTCATTTTATAAAAAATTAAACACTTTTAAAATTCCTTTAGCTCCTAAAAAAACAGCTATGGCTAAAATTATAAATCCTAAAATATTTTGAAATTTACTGTTAACATAGTTTCCTAAAATATTCTTTTTATTCATAATCCATAATAAAATTCCTGCAATAACTGGCAATAACATACCATTTACAACTTGAGCAAATTTTATAATTTCTATAGGTTTTATACCAACTGATGAAAATAAAACCC
>Ga0209653_1002294_pt1 | contig 14074 bp, 10 predicted proteins | sample SaaInl6LU_22_DNA_FD_184644 | JGI IMG/M metagenome (GOLD analysis project Ga0209653, IMG submission 184644) | Marine microbial communities from expanding oxygen minimum zones in the Saanich Inlet - ESP_116LU_22_DNA (SPAdes) (version 2) | ecosystem: Environmental > Aquatic > Marine > Intertidal... | reverse complement strand
CTCGGTCTTGCCGGGGAAGCCGGAGAGGTTGCGGACAAGGTAAAGAAGATTTACCGCGACGACCGCACCGACGCCAAGTTCCTTTCTGAGATCGCAAAAGAAATTGGAGATGTCATGTGGTACTGCGCTGTGCTTGCGGAGGACTTGGGCTTTTCTTTGCAACAGATCGCCGAGATGAACATCTACAAGTTGCAATCCCGCAAGTCCGCTGGTAACATCGTGGGCAGTGGTGACAACAGATGATCAGTCCCAATTCGATGAGACACGAGGCATACATGAGAATGAAGGCAACGGAAGAAGACGAAGAAAAGCTGTTGAACGAGTTTTACGCGGAACGAACCGACATGGTGAACAGTCCGCCGCACTACAATCAAGAAGGGATTGAGTGCATCGACGCTATCGAAGCCGCAACGAGTGACGGCTACGAATACTACCTGCAAGGAAATATAATTAAGTACCTTTGGCGATACCGATACAAGAATGGCGTTGAAGATCTTAAGAAAGCGCACTGGTACTTAGAACGGCTTATCAAGGAGATAACAAATGAATAATATGCTACCGACACCATACCAACAATTTATTCACAAGTCACGTTATGCGCGTTGGCTCGACACCGAGCAGCGTCGTGAGAACTGGGACGAGACTGTAGAACGGTATCTCAAGTTTATGATCTATCAAGCAAAGGGCAAGCATCAGTTTGATCTGTCCGCCGAAGACATAACTGATATTCGTGATGCTATCATTGGGCAGGAGATCATGCCGTCGATGAGGGCGATGATGACTGCGGGACCGGCCCTTGCACGAGATAACATCTGCGGCTACAACTGTAGCTACATTCCTGTGGACAATCCTCGTTCGTTCGACGAGTGCATGTACATCTTGATGTGCGGCACAGGCGTGGGCTTCTCAGTGGAGCGTGAGAACGTTGATAAGCTGCCGGTTGTCAGTGATGCAATGCACGAATCAGACACTGTGATCAAAGTCGGTGACTCCAAGCCCGGATGGGCCAAGTCTCTCCGTGAACTCATCGGTCTCCTTTACGTCGGTCAAGTACCGAAGTGGGACTTGTCAGACGTACGCGCATCCGGTGAACGTTTGAAGACTATGGGTGGTCGTGCGTCCGGCCCCGGTCCCCTCGACGATCTGTTCAAGTTCACTGTCGATCTGTTTAAGAAGGCGCAAGGCCGTCGTCTCTTTCCTATTGAGTGTCACGATCTGATGTGCAAGATCGGTGAGATCGTCGTGGTTGGGGGTGTACGTCGCTCCGCACTGATTTCCCTTTCGAACTTGAATGACGATCAGATGGCACACGCCAAGTCCGGTGCGTGGTGGGAGAACGAAGGCCAACGTGCGCTGGCTAACAATTCAGTCTCGTACAAAGGTAAACCCGAAATGGGCACGTTCATGCGTGAGTGGCTTGCCCTGTACGACTCCAAGTCGGGTGAGCGTGGCATCTTCAACCGTGAGGCGGCTGACGTACAGGCCGCTCGGAACGGACGCCGTGAGACAGGTCACATGTGGGGCACGAACCCGTGTTCAGAAATCATCCTGCGTCCGTATCAGTTCTGCAACCTGTCAGAGGTTGTCGTACGCGAACACGACACTCTCGACTCGTTGAAGCGCAAGGTACGCCTCGCAACCATCTTGGGCACCCTGCAGTCAACACTCACTGACTTCAAGTATCTGAGGAAGGTATGGAAGACAAACACAGAAGAAGAGCGTTTGCTCGGCGTATCCTTGACTGGTATAATGGATCACTCGATTTTGTCAAAGACCGTCGATTCCCCTCGCTGGCTCGAAGAAATGCGGCAGGTCGCCGTAGATACGAACGCGGAGTACGCAGAGAAGATTGGCATTCCACAGTCGGCTGCTATCACCTGTGTAAAGCCGTCGGGTACTGTGTCGCAACTGGTGGACGCTGCAAGCGGCATTCACGCTAGGCACAACGACTATTACATCCGCACGGTTCGCGGGGACAACAAAGATCCGCTGACGCAGTTTCTCAAAGATCGAGGCGTCTACAACGAGCCGGATGTGATGAAGCCGGATTCAACCACTGTCTTCTCGTTTGCGATGAAAGCGCCCAACAATGCGGTGACACGCGACGACATGACAGCTATCCAGCAGCTAGAGTTGTGGAAGACATACGCTCTGCACTGGTGCGAACACAAGCCGTCTGTGACCATCACCGTAAAAGAACACGAGTGGATGGATGTAGGTGCGTGGGTGTACGAAAATTTCGACGTTGCGTCGGGCGTTTCATTCCTGCCACACTCCGATCACACATACCAACAGGCTCCGTATCAAGACATCGAAGCCGATGACTATGCGGAGTGGCAACTTGCGTATGGTGGCTTGGAGATTGACTGGCAAGCCCTGTCGGAGTACGAGCGAGAGGACAACACGTCCGGCTCTCGGGAGTTGGCTTGTACGGCTGGCGTCTGTGAAGTAGTAGACTTGAATGCCGCATAATCGTCCGCTGACATGGGCGATAGGACATGACTGACTATGCTGCGTAGGGTCGTCATGTCTGAGCCGGAAGTAACCGGTCAGTTGTAGAAACGGCAGCTATCCCTATGTTGGATGTCGGCATAGGGCGATATACCAAATCCCTTCTGCGTAACGGTGGGGATAGGGCATCCCAAATTATACATGTCATCATGATATGTAAAGAAAACGGAGAATTCTTAACATATGAAGCTAGAAGTTGCGGAATACATAGAGTTGAAAGACGGAGGTGCTGTTGTCACCTTTGAGATGGATGAAGAGACACGTTCGGGCTTGATATCCGAAGCCATAGAGCGTAGACTCATCGAAGGATTGCAAAGGATGCCTGATGCCCCCGAAGAAGACAGACAAATTGACATCGAAGAATACATTGCCGGTATGGAAGAAGGGGGCGGACTGGATTCAGTACAGCCCGCCGAAGAATCACCCGGCTCACAGCGAGTGGAGGAAGACAGTTGATCGAAGTAGCTCTGAGTGACGACATGCTTTTAAAGGCTAGGAAAAAGGCAACAGAGATGGGCCTTTTGCACAACTCTATAATCAGAGGTGGTGGAAGCGTCGCTGGATTCCTTGGCGAACAGATTGTGCTGTCTGTTTTTGGGGGAAGATGGGATAACTCTTTTGACTTTGACATTGTGCTGGATGACGGCAGAACAGTGGAAGTCAAAACAAAACAGACTTCTGCCATCCCGAAGCCACACTATTCTTGCAGCATCAGCAACTACAACACACGTCAGAAGTGTGACATCTATGCGTTTACTCGTGTGATGAAAGATTTTTCAAAGGGATGGTTCTTGGGATTCATGACAAAAGAAGAATATTTCGACAAGGCAAAGTTTATGAAAAAGGGCCAAGTCGATCCCGACAACGGATTTGAGGTACGGGCAGACTGCTATAACCTCGCTATCGAGGAGTTATGTGATGTATCTGACTATGGTGTTTCTATGCTTCATGGGACCTAACGAGTGCGTAAGATTTGAAGACACGACCGGTTTAAAGCAAACAAGACAGCAGTGTGTCACTAGGGCCGTTGAGATGGTGGAGCAGCTAAAGACTATACCCCATCTTGTACCGCCTCCTTACACTGTTTTTTACAAATGTGTTTTGAGGGAATCCACATGAAAGCCACCCTGTTTTCATTCAACGTATATCTGCGTCAAGACGGTAACGTCGAGATAGACAAGCAGTCTGTAAGACCCGATGATCTACAAAAAGAAATGGACGCGGGAATGCCCACCTATGACGGCGCACACTCCATCGCGTCCCTTTTGAGATACGTTAATTCTGTTACAGATGAGATGATCGAGAAATCATCTAGCTACGTCTAGAAGTCATGTCTCCTACGGTACTGCCTGTTCAAACAGGTCGGGTTCAGGGGTAAACAGCATTCCCTGCGAGATCCAATACTCTTCTGCGTATTCGTTCGATGTAACATCCGGCACTTGGAAAACAGTGGCCGGAAGATCGCCCGCGATGAATTTCATGAGGGCTGTCGAGAAATACTCTGCGTCAGTCTTGGACACCAAGTCATCTTGCTCGAGAAGATTCTTAACAATTCCTGCGGCTCTAGGATCAGTAAGCAGGAAGTCCGCTGCCTTTCCTTGACTCAGTGCCGCGTATTTAAGCGCCACTTCTGCGGCGACGTACTCCTTACTGACCATACCCCTAGCAAGGTTGAAAGCCTTTGACAGAGCGTTGTCAAGGGTAAAGCCTTTTGTGAGGTTGGTAAGGTTTCCTCCCGCCTGTCTTGCCATCAGACTGGTAGACTCTACTCGTGTCGAAAGGCGGAAGATTGCGTGAAGCGTTTCGAGTTGTTCTTCTTGTATTCCTGCCAAATCAGCAAGCTGCCGAATCTTTCTTCCTTCGTCTGAAACGCCAAACGTACTCTTAGACCCACGAACAGTACCGCTGCCGACCAGCGCGTCGTCCAAAAGCAAGAAGACATTCTGAGGGTCTTTGTAGCTGTCGGCTGGAACTTTTTTACCATCAAACATAGTGACGGTACGTGTCCCCCGCGTATATCCGCCCGCCGCTTTCAACGTGTCCACAAACAGTGCGCGGTAAGCAGATTTCGTCTGATCTTCTGTTAGCGCGACCATCTTTTTAGTGTCGGCGATTCGACTGACAAAATTGTCAAGTGCAAGAGGGTCGGGATTTGTGATTACATCGTTAAGGAAGCCTTGGCCACTTGCCAGCTTTGGTGCCGCGCCTATCTCTTTTAGCTTCGCTTCTGTGGCACCTTCAACCAGCTTGGCAGAGCCTTCGATGGCAGTCTTTTGCGTTTGTGCTACGGACACAAGATCCCCGTGTAGCTGTCTGTATTCCGGGACAGCGTTCACAACGTTGACGATGTTTCTGTCCTGCATGATAAGCTCGTCCGTATCGAACAGCTTTTTCGTGGTCACATTGCCCTGCGAATCCATAACTTGAACGACGAACTTCTCTTGAATGTCATTGAAATACGCCTCAAGAGGGTTGTCATTGTTTGTGTATCCCGCAGGTGCTTTTACCCGACGAGGCGCACTCTCCGGGGCAAGAGCGGGTAGCTGTCCTCCTTCGAGAGCCTCCTTAAGACCTCGCATGTTAGTCTGATCGTAAAATGCGTTTCGGATTACAACGTCAAATACAATTTGCAACTCTTCGAACGCTTTCTCGTCCATCACGCGAGACGTGGTAGCGGCTATGTCTTCTGACGTAGGAAGAACGTATCGACCATTCGCGTCCTTTTTTAGGACTTGTTCAGCCATGCTGGACGTAACCGGAGCAAACGTCGCAAGAAAGTCATCCATGACACCTTCAAGTTGGGCGGCTGATTCTTTGGTAGGCTTTGTGATGTACTGCGTGATAGGCTTTAATAGGGTGCTTATTTTTGCCGCGTCTCCGACTTCAAGTACGCCTTCTGCTACCCTCGTTTCCCCGATAGCTTTGTTGACCTTGCCGCCGAACGTCCCCTTTCCAAAGCGTTGACGTTCAAGCTGATGAGTTTTACGGGCCAAGACAACAGCGTTGTAAGTTTCAAGATTTGCACCTTGTCCCCACGTGTCGAACGTCTTGTCGATTTCTGCCCGCATAGCCCTCGCAAGTTGTTGCTGTTTTTCTGAGCCGTCTCTTAGTAGCGCGTTTGCGCCTTGCCGAAGTGTTTCGAGGTCTTTGACATCCGCTTTCATGCCGATAGACGCAGCGTCTATATTGGCAAACATCGGATTGTCCATCGCGTAGAATACTAGCTGTGCGTCACTTATGTCACTACCGTCTTCACTTTTAAGACCTGCTTGCCTCATGAAAGCTGTATCTTCAGAGGCTATCTGCCTTCTCATGTGGGCGATAAACTCGTCCGGTGTGGCAAAGCTAAAGCCCATCGGGCCAAGCTTCTCATTGATGGAGGGCAACCTGTCGGCGATGTGTTCCGAAAGACCCCTATAAGCAGCCCTATCTAGTGCGTAAATGAAATCTTGCCCCGCACCACCGGCAAAAGAGTTAAACCTCACAGGATCGATCATCTTAATGAAAGACTGACCCTCTACCGCGTAACTTGAAAATACCTCCCGCATGCCAAGAGCAAACGTATCCAAAGGAATTATGACATCAGAAGGTATGTTTGCGTACGCCGCGTCAACTTGCGCTACGCTTGCCGCCTCTGACATCTTCAAGACGTTAAGAACAGTAGTGTTTTCTTTGCGGGCCATTTCTTCGGCGCTTTGAGAAACCCTGCCGCGATCAACCGTAGCTTTGACCGCCGTACGAAGCTCTTTGAGTGCGGCCTCCAAATTCGTGCCCGCCTGTCTGAGTTGTGCCGGGGTAGTTTCTTGCAGCGTCAGACGACCCGTCTCCATCGCGGGAGCCACTGCGCCTTCGGGGGCTATGTCCGCCCCGGTTTGAACGCGACGATCCATCCTGCTGTACACTGCCAGCATGTCGTCGATCTGACCCGACAAAAATGCCTCTTCCAAAAACTTTTCGTTTGATTCGAGAGTAAGCTCTGTCAGCACCCGATCTGCTGCTTCCAAGTCGCTACGAATCATCTTTTCAAGAGACGCTCTGCCGAACTGCTCTGCATTCTTAAAGGAACCAGCAAGCACCTTGAGGTTATCCAGTGCTGTCTCTCTTGCGCGAATGTCATCCACACTAAGTAGATTTCGAGAAGACATCATATTGTTCTCGATGTTAAGAATAACGCTGTCCAGCATTTCCACGGCGGCAGTCATAGCGCCTTGCTGCTGCTCCGCCTCGTACTGGAAGTCGAGATTTTTTCGCATCTTTTTCGAGAACTTCTCGATATCGCTGGCCTTTAGGCCCGCAGCATTTTCCCCTACAGAATTAGCAAGAGACATGTACACGCCCAGCCCAGTGGACTGTCCTAGATTCAAAGACAGCGTCTGCCGAAGACCCCGCAGCATGTCGATATCAAGATATGGCTCGAACGACGCCACTATTTTTTCGACATCTTGAAAGCCAGTTTCCATAGAATCCAGCATTGTTTCCCGCATCATCGGGTTCATGCCCGTGAACATTCTTTTGCTGAAGTCTTCTAGCTGCCGCATTTGACCCGCAGACATTACTTTACTAAGCTCTTCAGGGGCAGCGCCCATAAGACCTCGCAGACCCGGGTTAACAAGAATGCCTTGGGCGTATCCCCGAGCCGCGATGCTGTTGAATTCCAAAAAGAAGGCAAAGGCATCTTCTACGCCCACTTTAGCTGAGAATGCTAATCTTTTTGCTGGACCCCCAACGAGGGGGATAGCCTTCGGGAATTTCATGTCGAAAAGTTGAAGAGTACCCATACCCGCTATCAAAGCGCCCGCACCAACGGCCTCCCCTATCGGCCCCATTACCTCCCGCATGGCAACTTGCGTACCCGCCATAAAGGTATCAAACGTGGGGGAGATGCCGTAAGACTTGGCCATAGGTGCAGCAGCCTTCACCATCCGCCAGTTTTGATAGGCACGTTCCATCCGGATTTGTTCTTGAAATTTCAGTACGTCGCCTTTCTGCCCGCGAAGAGCGGCGTTGCGGGATTTAGTCTGCAGTAAAGATATTCTTTTTACGGACTCCATGCCCGCTGCTGCCACTGCTTGTCTGTTGGCTTCTACGCCCAGCCTGTCTACAATGCGACCCGCCGTCCACTTATTCCAAAAATTAGCAGATTTATTCATCATAGCAAGTTGTCGGCCCGCCTCTTGCAGAGGGATACCGCGCAAAGCTGCGTATTCGGCTGACACCGCCAGTTGCTCTTGTGGGCTTGCAATAGAAAACTTCTGCGGTACTTCAAAGCCATCTCTTGTTTTGAAGCCGGACGGGCGTCCCTTTACGTTGTCTATCTGCCTACGAATTATACGCTGTGCGTTGGCGGTTCCTTGGATAGGGGCTTTTACTCCGGCATAAGCTCCGACGTTTTCTAGCGCAAGACTTGCCATCTTTTCGACGAAGCTTTGATTGTCAAATACCTGCTCGAAAAATCCTTCCGCAAAGTCACTCGATACAAAGTTCTTTGTGTATCTTTCGACGCCATCTACCTCTTTCTTTTCGAGGTATCCTGCCTCCCGCATAGCATCTTCGTAGCCCATCTCCACGAGTTGATCACGGATCATATCGTTGAGAACTTCTTGTCGATTTGCAAAAAAGGAGCTATTACGAACAGACGCCAAGTCTTGAGCTACGTCTTCCTCTGTCATTTGCGGAATAAGTTCATCCGTCAGCCCAAAGGAAACAGTAGATAATACAGAGGCTGCTGCCCACCTACCGAAACGAGGCAGGTAGTGGCGCACACCTTCTTCTGTTGCGCTGGCAAGATTGTACAACCTTTCGGCTGTAACATCCAGTATGTCGCCCTCAATAGCCTGTACGACAGCCCGCTGAATGACCTCGTTGCTTTGCAGATCCGGATGATTTCGAGCGAACCTTAGAAGCCTCTCGCCATCTTCGGCCCTACGTGTTGCTATGTCGCGAGGGGTATCTACGCCGAATGACCCAAGACCACCCTCATCAAACACGCTTTCCGGGATAACTTCCAGCCCTTCGATCTCGCCTGTCAGCGAGTTGCGAGGGAACGTGCCCGTCTCGATATAGCCTTTGCTGAGAACGGGATGACCCGTCGACAAGCTGTTGATAGTACTCATAACAGTGCCCTGCGGATCGCGAACACGGCCAAGCAGTGCTACGTCATCGGGGGTGGCAGTGCCATCCTTTTCGCGCTTGAACGCCTCTTGTGCAGCAGGGTACAACCCCTTCATGTCTTTCCGAAAAACAGAAAGGTTGTTTCCGAAGTAGCTATCTAGATTGATGGCTTTACCGTTTACGTCTTTGACATCGCCTTGCAAGCCAAGCTCAAGAAACCGAGAGGCCACATTAGCCGACAGGTCTTGTTTGATATCCTCGAAAGTTCCGGCCTCAGTCTGCTGACCCACGAACTCTTGATAAGTGGCCCCTGTCTCAGTGGGCATACCTGTAGTGAATGTACGCTCTGTCGGACCGGTAAATTTATCGGTAGTAAAAATGGTTTCAGACGTGCTGTCAGCCATTATATTGCCCTACTCGTTTCTTCAAAAGTTCTGATTTGACGTGGTGTAAGGATTTTGCCGGAATCCTTAAAGAAGTAGACGGGGACACCGCTACCCATTGGATGCGAAAGGGTATCGCGGCCCACACGCATTTTTAGAACGCTAATCTTATTGTCGACTGCAACGTCGCCGAATTCAGCGACCGCTGCGCTGTCGTCTATCGCGAACATAGACTGCCAAGCGTTATCTTGAAGGTACCCCGAACCCGCTCGTTCTACTATGTCCGTGTGACCTCTGACGGTGTTCATGCCACGGGTCACTCTTTTCAACGGATCAAAATAACGCAGCGCACGAATGTTACGGATGTTGTCCTTGGAAAGTTGGTACGTCCGAGAACCTCCGCGCACGGATGAGGCCACGTCAAACATCGTGCCGTGGAATATGACGTTGTCTTGTGCTTGGCTGATCAAGCGCCTAACAGTGGCGATCTGAGTTTCGCGAGTATCGAATCGACCCGCAGACACAGCCTCAAGTGCTGCCGAAAAATCTCGTTCTGAAATTCTTCCCGACGGGTCCATAGTCTTGGCGTAGTTGTAGGCCAAAGTCACAAGTGCCGCGTTCAATTTGGCATTTACACCAAGGAAGTTTTGCTGCATAAATTTTTCAGACGTAGCTATGACTGAATCTCGTACGTCACTAGCGTTTTGGCCCTCTTCCACAAGCATGTCCTGCTCTCGGAAAAGAGACTCGCTTTGGGGATCAAAGAACGTTTTAACCTTTCCCATAACGCTCGTTGTGACCTGCTTAAAAAAGGAGTCGTCAACCTCAAAGACGTTAAGAAGAAAGGCGGACAGTTCGTCGTAAGCTCGTGATCCCGGGGGCAATCTGTTGGCGAGATAGAACTCAACCTCGTCAGCAGTGTTGAGAAAATTTTCACTGTTGTTTTTTGATTGGCCGATATCTTCTAGGTCAATCGGTCTGCCAGTCGCCGTCTGAATAAACGAAGTGTACTGTTCCGGCGTCATTCCTACCGTGCCGAATTCCGGCTGATACTGCTTTGGAAGATCGGAACTCATATTCATAGCGATGAGGGAAAGCTGATCTCTGCGATCAGTGATGCCCCGACTGATAGGAACCATTGCAAGAGTGGCATGTTGACTGGTTCTCAAGTCCATATCGGTGCGAGTAAACAGACCCACATCTTGATATCCCTTTGCCGCTTCAAACAGACGGAGAGGATTTTGAGAACCGTTGTCGATCATACCATAGGCAATGCCGTCTGTCAAGAAAAGATTTTGAGGCGTCTTTCCTTGGCTCTTCGCAATAGCCTTGACCGTTTCGTTGGCCTCGATAACTAGCGAGTCGTTTACCCGGAAGAAATCAGTGCCGAGGGGAGTGATCCCGTCGTCCTCAAGTTGAGGAGTGGAAACAGTTTGAACGCCGGAGGAAAGCTCCCCGGGTTTTGCGTATTGAAGATCGTCGTGGATGAACTTACGGACAAACGGCAAGTGTTCGTACATTCCGGGCAGAACGTCTATGAAGTTAGTTTGAGGACGTTGTTCTGTGGTACCGCCCTGTCTTGTCGTTGCTGTGCGTGTCTGCTGGTTGTCAAGAATCATAAGCTGCTTGACAAGTGTTTCGAATTCGCTCTGTTGTGTTGCGTCTAGCCCGCCGTAAAACTCTTTCAAGTCAGACCTTCTGTCTATGTTCATAAGAGATTGAAGGGGATTGTCAAAGGGCTTATCCAGCTTGAGAGGATCCTTTGTACCGAATGTCGTAGTGTCGTTGTCTACTTCGTCGAAGTCTTTCGCGTAATTTTGGAGTTGATTGAACGCTATAAGCTGCTCGGGAGTGGCGTTTTCGGGATTAAACCCCTTCTCCGTTAAGATTTTAATTGCCGATGCACCCGTCGCTTCAACTCGAGCGGCTCCCGGCCCAGTGTCCTTCAAGCTTTCTATATGTTCTAGCGCCTGTTCCATCAACGACATAAAGTCAATTTCTTCATCGTCACTTCCGGCAGACTGAGCGTACGCCTTTTCCATCATCGTCATAGTAATGTAATCGTTTACTGCTTTCGGATCAGCATCCTTCCTAAACGGAACATCACCGCCCTCTTCAGAAGGTTGCGCCTTCGGGTTGTAAATGAAAGGTTCAATACGAGACTTTGCCAACGCTATCTGACCCAAAACACCCTTGATTGCCCCGGGAGCAGCGTCTTCGCCTTGTGCGGCTTTAAGCTGCGACTCTATCTGAGTCAAACTCAAAGGTTCGTACGGGACAGGATCTTTGGGAATAGACATAGCGCCAGCGATTTTGCTGCGTATCACACGCCCGAAGGGAGTGTCTGCCGGGTACATTTCAGTATAAGCCTCAAAGTGTCTGATTGTCTCGTCCGGAGTGCCTTTAAAGGCCAAGATATCTTTTTCGACTGGGCCGATGGGCTGGCTTCCTCGGGCGGTGATGAGAGCTTGCGTGGTAGGGGTGTAAGTGGTAAACAATTCTTTGTTGCCCATAAGCGCCCGAGCTTCTCCGGGGCTAGTTATGTTAGACAAAACTTTTTGATCTCTGTCGGGGACAGGCAGATCTCGTGAGGCATAGCTATACACTGTGGCCTGTTCTACAGGAGACATGTTACTGAAGATACTATAGGTAGTAAAATCCTTGTCCGTATTTACCAAAAAATTGTAAGCGGCCACAGGATCAGTGAGAGCGGTCATGAGATTTTCATGCGCCGTTTCAGAGCGGGTCGCAGCTTTTTCAGCTTGTTTTTTCTCGGCCTCTTTTTCTGCTGCTTGCCCTGCAAGTATGCTTTCAAGGACACCGCCAATAACGCCCATAGTGATAGGATCAGCCATCTAGCGACTCCTCTTCTACATTTATGAATCCTTCGGGGGCGGGAGCCTCTTGGGGAGCTTCTGCACTTGCCCTGCCAACCTTGTCGTATCCGTCGCGGATAGTCTTGTTGATTGTTTCTCGCATTTCGTTAAACATCTTTGGATTGTTTGTTTTCAGAAGGCGAAGATACTCTTTGTTATCCATCCGATCCCCTGCGGTAGGATCGTCTTGTTCGAACATGCGGTATGGAACGTTGTACTGTTCTGCGGTGTACGCCACATACACAGAAAGCGGACCCTTCGCAAGAAGGCCCGCGTCAAGTGTGAATTTGCCTGTTTCGAAGCCGTCCATAACCCAAGCTTCGACGATGTGTTCTACAGAGATTCCAGCCACAAGGAGCTTTAGCAGTTCTTCTCGAAACACTTCGTCGTTGTCAATCTTGGAAGTGGCGTCCTCAAGAATGACATCCACGTCAACTTCTTGAGGGGGATTACCCCACGGCCAGTTTTGATTTTCTACAGTTAGGGATATCCCGGGAGGGGCTGCGGCGAACGGATCGCGGGACTCGATGGCACCCCTCTGAACGTCCTTTTTATCAGAGCCTTTGAACATCTAATCTTGTCCTTTATTAGAGGCGGGAGCGGAAAGTGCTGCGATTTACCCGCGAAGCACGGGCGCTTCCCATTGTCGTTCCGCCGTATCCACCCTCTTCAATAGTCTGCTTTGTGCTTACTCTTTTGCGAGAGATGCCCGCTTTGTAGTTTTGAGCCACGATGCGGCTAAGATTTGTGTCTCTAGCAACGTTGTCCGCAAAGTACCTGTAGGCCGCTTGAACATTCGGATTTCTAAGACCTACCGGGGCATCCATAGTGCGTAACTGGGCGCGAGGAGTGGGGATAGACGAGTCGAAGTTAAATCTTTTTTTCGGCATGAAGCCGTCTTGTTTTTTTTCAGCATCTGCACCCGCTACCGCAGTGTAAAACTGGGCACCCGTCTGAAATAAATCGAAAGCTTCTCCGAAGTTTTCCTTGACTACGTTAAAAAGTTTTAATCCCTTGTCAAACATACTAGCTCCAATTCCCGATCACCTTGATAAGGTTATTTGCGATATCAGATCGCTGCTGATCGTTGTACAACTTTTCAGTGGCAGATACTTCGAGAGATTTCAGCATAGTCTCGTGCTGGCGCTGCTTCTCGCTTTCTGCCATAGTGAAATTAAATGTTGCGTTGTCGCGATACATTTGCCACAACTGATTCATAGCCGTCTGAGAGGCGTTGAACTTGTTCTGCACGTTGATACGATTGGCCTCGTTTTGCGTAGCTGTATTCGCAGTGTTAATCTGCCTACGCCACTGAACGTTAGATTGATCTATGGCAAATTTCATGTTGGCGTTAAACTTTTCACGCTGATCTGCCATAGATGCGTTGAATTCTTTGTAGGCGTTCTCTTGGTTGATATTGAACTGCTTGACTGCCACGTCGCGGTTTAAGTTAGCAGTGTCAATCTGCACACCCAATTCAGTAAAGAATTCTTCCACTTGCAATTCGCTTTTTGCGTTGAACTGGCGTCGAGCATTCTCCGCAGCCGCGTCTGTTAAAGCGGCCTGTGTTGAGGCGCTATATTTCAGTGCGTTGCTTTGCTGCTTTGCGTCAAGTTCTTTCAAGTCAATAGAAAGCAGTGCTTGTGCGTTGGATATGGCTGCTTTTGTGCGGGCATCAGCGTTTTGCCTATCCATAGTGGCTACTTGCAGGGCGTTCTGCAAGGCTGCTTGTTGCTTGTTATCCAAATTTTTCATTTGGACAGCGCCGTACATTTGAGCGTCTTGCGAGGCAATCGATATGCCCGATTCCATAATCTCACGGGTGATAGCCGCAGCAGCCATAGAAGAAGCCCCAAGACCGCGCTGTTGCATGATTGCGGTAGCTTTTCGGGAAGGACCGGAAGCCCAAGCAGGGAGAGGCTTGCCGTCTTCAATTCCCTTGAACAAATCCCCAAGCTGGTACTGAACGGTGGCCCGCTCGTCTAGCTCGTCTGTAGCCGCCGTAGCAAAAGCCTCTTGGGAAAGAGCTTGCGACGATATAGCGTCGAGATCAATCAGATCAGAAGCAGTGAATTGGGACTGTGCCGCATCGGGATCTCCAAGGGCTTGAGTGGTGGCTAAAGCACTTTCCGTGGCGGCAATCTGTCCCATAGATGGGTCGGCGGGTGTAGTGCGCTGTTCAACTTTATATTG
>Ga0209653_1002293_pt1 | contig 14087 bp, 11 predicted proteins | sample SaaInl6LU_22_DNA_FD_184644 | JGI IMG/M metagenome (GOLD analysis project Ga0209653, IMG submission 184644) | Marine microbial communities from expanding oxygen minimum zones in the Saanich Inlet - ESP_116LU_22_DNA (SPAdes) (version 2) | ecosystem: Environmental > Aquatic > Marine > Intertidal... | reverse complement strand
TTCAAAAGAAATTTCTCCACCTCCCATAATCTTGATAAGTGTATTGCAAGCATCTTTAATAGATACTTCTCGAATCCCACCTAAATTAATAATCTCTTTAGATGCCTCTTCTTTTACAGCAGAGTTCCAAAGTGGTTCTAATGAATCATCAATATAACTAAATGCTCTTGTCTGTTCACCATCTCCAAATATAGTGAGCTTTTCTCCATTTAAATGTTGATACATCCAAATACCTAATACATTTCTGTACTTATCCCAAATGTTTTGTTTGATACCATAAACATTGTGTGGTCTGATAATACACCAATCCAATCCATGTTGTTCACCTGCAATTTGTATATCCATTTCACAAGCATATTTTGCAACTCCATAAGGGTCTATTGGTCTTGGTACTTGAATTTCATCAAACATATTTCCATCTTGATGACCATATACTGCAAGTGTTGATGTAAATACTAATCTTTTAACATTATTTTTAATACACTCATTAACAATCCTAGCAGTTGCCTTTAGATTGTTATCATAGTTGTATGCTCTAATAAAAGGAGATAATCCTTCAGCCGCATATGCTGAAAAGTGGAATACATAATCTGGTTTATGAACTTCAAATATATTTTCTATTGGATGTGTTACCAAATCCATTTGCCAAAAATTAACTTTTGGATTTATGTTTTCTTTATAACCACCACTTAAATCATCTACACCAATAACTTCTACTTCTGGTTTGTTTTGAATAATCCAATCGGCCAATCTTGAACCAAGTAATCCTGCAACTCCTGTAATTAGTACTTTCATATTAAATCTTTTATTTCTTTATATATGTATTCTCCTATTAATTTATATCCTTCTAAATTTGGGTGATAATCTCCTTCATAATAATTTTTAGTATCATTCCAAACCATTTTACTTTCATATTCCCAAACTGATTTCTTATTTACCATTTCTTCTACTTGAAGTTGATATGATAATGTTCCCAATGGATTTATATAATGCTTTGGGAAATTAAAATTTTCATTTTCTATAAATGGATAAAATCCATTAAAATAAAATCGTTTATATCCATCTAATAAATCTTCAAATTTTGAAAATAATTCTTCTGGTGTATATTCGTTATACTTTTGATATCTATGAGGATATGAAAATACAATAATTATTAAATCATCTTTTGTTATATATTTTAAATTAGCTTTTACAGATTTAAAAATATATTCATTTCCAATACCACAAACACCTAAGTTAATATACGAAAAATTTAGCAAATTTCCAAGCCATTTCGGAAAAGAATTTTGCTCTCTAAGTTTTTCTATAAATGTAGGTGGTGTTGGATTTTCTTTATATTCAAGTTCGGTTTCTACACCATGTCCTGCTGTCCAACTATCACCAAAACATATTAATCTCATGATGATAAAAGTGTTTTAAAAAATGTATAATCAGAATCATTATTTGGTAAATTTGAAATTATCTTTTTATTGTTTTCAAATCTATTTTTATTTTCTTTATAAAATCTAATAATGCTATCTTTATTTTTATGTATCCTAACCAACTCATCTGATATCTTTTTTAAACGAAGAACTTGATTTGGCTCCTCATCATATGAATGGTCAATTACATCTCTATAAAAATCTAATCCAAATTCCTTTTCCATATATTTTATATGATTATAACCAGAAACTATTATTGGTAGTTGATAAAAATAAAAAGGTCTTAGTGATTTTTCAGTAATATGAATTGTTTCAAACACATCATCAAACATTGATTCGGTTACCACACTAACATATGAATTATGATGAGTTTCTTGTTCTTCTCGTATCATTAATCCACCAGATGCACCCCCTGCACCTTCAAGGTGAGGGAAATCATCTCTTTTAAAATCACCATTATTATCTATCATTGATGAATTCTCATTATCACTATATTTCGGTCCTGAGTTAAGTAAAAGTTTAACTGAATTTTGATATAAGTTAAAATCATTCTCATCAAAATATCTTTTAAAATCTTCATCTGATGTTCTTAGTGGTGTAATCATCGACCAATTAGAATCATCTAATAATCCATTAGCCATCATCATAGATAATGTTGCTATTCTATGTGGTTTTGGTGATTTGTTATGACATATAAAAAACTTTCCTTTTTTATCTGCTATAAACGTAGAACCAAGTTCATTAAATACACTTGAACTCGTTAAAGATAATAAATTTAATTTATGAATTACTATATCCGAATTTAATATTTTTTTATATTCTTCCGATTTCGGATTATTTGATAAAATTATAAATTTATTTTCTGCTATTTTGTTTGAATTGAGGAATTTAGTTATACAAGATAAATCTGATAGTGTTTCAGATTCATGTTCTCTGATAAAGATTACTTTAATGTTATCACAATCTTGTAAACATCTTATTAGTTGTTTACTAAATTTTGCAGTTCTTACACAAAATATTTCTTCTAAAGAAAGAGATGTTTTTAATCCATAAAAAAATTTTCTATTTGGATATTTGTAAACATCTTCTATACGATGTCTACGGCATGGTAGAGATTTTTCATAACCTAATTGTTCATAAAAAAATCTTTCGTAAAACTCAAAGAAATAACGCTCATCTCTAAATCCACCACTTCCAAGAAATTTTTCAAGATTATGTTTTGGCCTATTACCTTTCCAATTATCGTAAACAAGGTGTATTTTTTTATTGTTTTCTTGTGTTTCCATAGTGAATGACCTGTACTTTATTAGATTTAAAACTCCTCCATGGGTCAACTACAATAGAACCTTCTGGAAAATCATAATCATGGTGTTTACCCATATGTCCTAATAAATAGACTGCTTTATATGGGTGTGGTTGGTCATATTCTGGTACAATACCTTCTTCTTTACAATAGTGGCCAACTAAGATTGATGAAGAACCATCTAAGTAATGTACATCTGGTTTATAGGCCTTACCTAAAATAATAATTGGTAGTTCGTTTTCTTTTGCAACTTCAACAAGTTTAAGTGCCATGTTTTTTGCTTGTACTTCTCTTGCCAACATAATAGCATCAAATAAATCATATCCCAATCCGAGTGATTCTGCCATATATCTTAATGCAATATTATCTCGTGGATGACATCCTCCACCATCACCCATACCCGCCTTCATATATGCCGGTCCAAGTATTCTATAAGTACTTCTTTCAAGAGCTCCTGTTACAACATCTACATTCATGTTACCATTTCTTTCAGCAACATCCTGAATCATGTTAACCAATGCAACTTTTGTTGATATAAAAGTATTATAGAATATTTTAATTCCTTCTGCCTCATCCCAAGTACCAACTTCATATCGTGTACCTGGTTTTATGAATGTTTTATAAAAATCTAAAAGTAATTTGGCATCACCAGTCATTGTACCATCTTCTGTACCGATAATTACCATCTCAGGATTAACCATATCCCATTTTACAGTACCCATTGCAATTAGATAAGGATTGTAAATGAATCTTGTGTTGAATAATCTATGAATAAACTCTCTTCTGATTGTACCAGGTAAGACTGTTGAAATAAGAACAACTAATTGTTCTTTATTAGTATGTTTGTTTACTTCATCTAATACATTATTTACGATTGAGTAATCAAAATCTTTATTTGGTAAGTGTGATGTAGGTTCTCTACCATCATAATCAGGATGGTGAGGTGTAGGAACAGCAATAAAGATTAATTCTCTATCCTTACAAACTTCTTCTATTGTAGAAACCATTTCAAAGTTTGCGGGTGTTACTGAAACAACATCATAACCAATTACATCATGTTTTTCGGCCATGATTTCAGCCGCATCTTTTCCGAGTTTACCAACTCCTATAAAACCTATTTTCATAATATCTTTTGTTTATATATAAATATATAATTTTCCTAAAACCCTAAATTACTCCGTTATTTATATCTCCTAAAATCTTTAAAATTGGATGTTGTGGGTTAAAATTATTTTTACCAATTTCATATTTGCTTACTATCATTTTTCTAAATAACTTTTGGTTATGGGTTAGAATATCTTTCATTTCTTCCCTAAACTCCAATAATTCTTTATCGCCATACTCTTTAAATTTAAGAATATTATTTACAATAACATTCGTCCTATCTTTAAGTACAAGCATATTATCATAAGATTCATCCCACCATTTATCAAATGTCTTGAAACCTAACTTATGTAGATATCTTAATGTATGTGGGTTTCCTAATACCATAAATGGATGGCCCATGTATATGGGTTTCCATATTTTTTCAGATAAAAATAATATATCATCATCATACAGGGTTTCGGTTACAATTGATAAAAATGTTCTTTTGTAATCTTCCATTGAAATATCATTTGCCCAATTAATATCAAGTGTTCTATCTATTGTAATTGGAACTATTTGTTTTAATTTTTCAAGAGCTTCGATTTCTTCATCGGCATCTTCTATATTAAAATTACCAACACTTACCCTACCTCTATGCAATACATCATTTTCGTATAAATTTGAACATAACAAAATTCTATGATGTCTCATATTTCTATTGTATGATAAAAAAAGTTGTTGAGTACCATTTGGTTCGAATATACTTGGTTCTTTAGGCATATCATGGGGAGATAACCATATATCAAAAGAAGATACACCAATACCTTTAAACTTATAACCTTTTGCTTTAATATGTTCATCTACTTTTAAGTTTCCATGAAGATAGTAAAGATTTTCTGCAGGTATTCTTTCTCTTTCTAACCATTCATTTATATAATCTAAATCTTTATTATATCTACCACCACTATATCCCTCAAGTGTATGATATAGTACAATTTTTGCTCTACCTTCTTTTACATCTTTTTTAAACTTTTCAGATACACAAGAAAATCCAATATGTTTGTTTAATTCAAAAAAGTTTGGTGTATATATTGGAACAAAATAAATGTGTTTCTTAAAACCTATTTCTTTTTTTGTATAAAATGTAACATTATCTTTCAAGTTAATTGGAGTAACTTGTTCTCTAAGTGTAGCACGACTCATCATCCTACCAGTAGCATCATCAATTATATTCCAATCACCCCACACCTTTGGCCAAGATAATTTATTTTCTTCATAGATGTACCAAGTTGGAGAAGCTGTTGCTGGTCTGTAATATCCAATTAAACTATCATAATCTTCTACTGATATGTTGATATTGCCAACCCACAAATCCCAAATCCCCTCATTGTATTTAAAGATATGAATATCTGCATTATGTTTTTCTAACACATTTTTTAATGCCGTAAAATCTACTGCATAATCTCTACTATCATTTACTACTTGATAATCTACATCTAATTTAATATTCAACACATCTATAATGATTTCCATCACCTCTCGCTTTGTAACATTGAGAAAATCAAAACCAATGTTTAATATGGGTTCATCAAAATTATGATGTACTAAGAAGTTTAAAATCTGTACAGCGTCATCAATATAAAGGTGTGGTCTTTTTGCATCAGGGTCCCAAATTTCTAATTTATTTCCCTTTTTAATGTCATCAATAATATTGTTTATTAAAACATCAGTTCGTTCAATAGAACTTCTTCCATACAAAGTTGATAATCTAAATATTCTAAAGTTTTCTGGATTTTCTTTTTGAATAATTTTTTCTGATTCTATTTTTAGTTTTGAATAAAATGATGTCACCATTACATCAGATTCTTCATTTACTTTTTTATCAGTTTTTCCATATACACTACAACTACTCATAAAATAGAATCTTCTATCACGAACTATTGTATCTCTAAAAATCTCAATTGTCCTTTCTAAGATTTGAAGCTGTTCTTCTACAACATCATCACTATTGATATCACACAATCTTGGTGATGCTAAATAAAAAACTCTTTCAATAGTAGGAATACTATCAATATGTTTTTCTATATTAATAATATTATCATCTATAAATTCAAGATATTCACTTTCTGGTATAGTATCATAGTTGTTATAGGTCATATTATCTATTACAGTTACTCTATGAGTATCTGCTATAAATCGCTGAACTAATTTAGAACCTAAAAATCCATTACCACCTATTACTAAAATATGCATATTATTCTCTTACTAAATCGGTTGTTACACAATGAAACGAACCACCTAAAGTTCTCGAATGTCTAATCTGACAATCAAGTGATTCTATTCCATATTTCTTTAATTCTTTTATAAGTTCGGTTTGACGATTATCAACAATAACTGTATTTTCATCCACCGAAAGTAAATTCACACCAATCCATACAGATGCACGAATTGTTTTATGATATCCAATATCAACCATAGGAGGACACCAAATCTTATCCCATGATTTTAAAAATTCTGGCATATTATTTTCGTTTACTCTTTCGGGATTAAGTAAACACAATCCTTCACGAAGTACTGCAATTGTTGAATCTATGTGAATATAAGAATATACATCTTCAATGGTATGTACTCGGTAATCACTTCCTAAGAAGTTCTGTAACCATTTGGCACCCTTTAGGTTTCCTGTGTTAGATACTAAGTACAAAATATCATTATTACATCTTAGAATGTTTGCAGCATCAAATACTGGTTCATCATTATTTAGAGTGATTTTTGATAAGTCCTCTCTTTGATACATTGAATCTAATAATCTTGGTTTTGGAGCAGATACCCAATTTGCACCTTGTTCCATTTTTTCAATAAAGATATCTTTAAAACAATCAGTTTCGTATTGTCTTGAACGAAGGGACATTGCTGATTCAATAATACTATTGCCAATTACGGTTACCGTATCTCTTGGACAAAAAGTATAATATTGGGTAGTTTCCCAATGGCCATTTGATATTGTTTTTGTAGTATCGATTGGAGTTGGTCTATAAACCTTAACACCAATATCAGTTAAAAGAGTAGAAAGATTTTCTAAATCTTCATAAGTTTCTTCATATACTTTTTTATCCCAAAAACCAAGTTCTTCCTTTGGAATAGATTCATCAGTAGCATAATTTATACAATGTAAATCTTTACCATGTGTTGGCATATTTGCATTATCAATTGTACCTACTATAACTTCTTTGAGCTTTCCCCACTCGCTGTTTACTTTAACCATTCTGTTAGTTCTATTATTTCGTTTGCAACTTTATTATTAAAATTTCTACCATTGTGAGACAAATCTCTTGCCAATGAATATAAGTAATTTTCCTCTTCTTTATAAGTGTTACTTTTATCAATATTGGAAAAATCGTATATATGAAATTTTTGATAGTCTGATTTATATTTCTGATTAAAATCTCCAAAATCCATATGAAAGGTTGGAACATTAAATCCTGCCCAAATATTGTTTAAATATATTGGAGATATTAGAGATTCTCTATATGCTTCGGTTTCATCTAATATCCAATATTTTTTATAAAAAGGAATAATTTCTTTATCAAACGAACCAAAATCCCAATTCACAATTGATTGATTTAATAATCTCTTATTATCTTCTAATAGTAAAGTAGATAATCCCATACGTGTCCAACTTGGATATTGATAAATTACTAATTTTGGTAATTTTTTGCTATTGTTTAGAAGATAGTTTAAAAAAAGAGTAGTATTATTTACATGAAATCCAATACCACTACCACAAACACTCAAATTTATGTTTTTACAATTATAATGTTTAGAAACTTTGTAACTGTAAGTATCTTCATAATGCAAACCATATCCATAACTATAAGAACATCCAAAGGTTACAATATATTCATCACCAGTATCTATTTCAGATATTAAATCTCCCCGATATCCGTATTCATTGTGAATATAATCTATATCCACATCTGTATAATACCACTTATCCTTATCTAAAAGGGAAAGTTTATCGTAATACTCCTGGTCAACACCATCTATGTCTAAATTTATAACAGTTCTATTACTTATTCCAGGATTATATGCAAATGGTTTATCGTTTGATAAAATAAAACTCATAATTCAATTTTTAATTTCCAATATCTATTTTTTCTTTGGTGGTGGTATGCTCTATGATAAAATTCTTTAGGTGATAATTCATCAGAATCCCAGTGTGATAAAGTTACAACATTACCATCAATACCTGTTGTATATTTTAATGTATCTTTGTTGTATTTTTTAACTAATGGATATTTTTCTTTATAATCTTTACAAACATCCATATTAAAATCTAAAACATCATCAAGTTCTTTATCATAAATATTCTTAATAAATAAATTTAATTCTTCTCGTAATTGTTGTTTATTTTCTAAAAAAATAATACTTGTTGCACCTTTATATTCCCAAAAAATATCATCATCACCTAAAACTTGTCTACCCCAAAAAGCTCCTTTATTAAAAACATCGTTTAATAAAGTTTTTGTTTGTATTATTTCATTACCAATTAGTGTATCTTTTTTATCTATAAAATAATCATATAATTTTTCAATAACATCTAAATGTTTTAAATCATATTTGTTATGAAGATATTCTAACAGATAATGTCCCCAGCCATAATAATAAAAAACAATTAAAAGATGTGATATTAGGTTACCCCTAACAACTTCTTCTTCATTTGCTGTACCCGTACCAACTACAGCGTAAGTTTTTTCAACAATATAATCTTCTAAATCTTCCACACTTAAATAAAAAGTATCAAGTGGAACTTCTTTTGTTTTCATTTTATATTTTTCTTGATACCAAGGTTGTCCCATTGTAGCATTATATGTTATTACAAGTGGATGTACCATTAAAAAATCTTTTTGTCCAATATCTATTAAACGTTGAATACCTGTCTTTAGTGATTCATAAGTTTCGTTTGGCATTGGCCAAATTAATTCTGAATAAGTTGATATATCTTGTTCTTGATATTTTCCTAAATACTCAAGAGCTTCATCTTGTTTTAGATTTAATCGTTTAGTGGCATCTAAAGTATCTTCATGTAAAGATTGCATTGCAAAGGTAATACCTTTAAACAAACGAGTACCCGCATCTTTATCTAACATTGCAATTTCATAAATTCTATCTGAATTTGCTTTTGCCCATGTTACATCCCAAAATTTTGGGAATCCTTTTTCTTGTTTTGTTTTAATTACATATTTTGTAATATCTACATCACGAGGCATCAGCCCCCAATTCGAATCACAAACTGCAACATACTCAATCTTCCTATCAGCCATCCAATCAATTTCTGATTTCACTCTCTCCATATCAAACATTTTGATTTTCTGCCAATAATCATCCCCAATATCACAAAATGTACATTTGTAAGGACACCCTCTAAGAGTTTCATAAGTAACCTGCCACATTTGAGGGCCATGTTCTTTTTCTACCCTTTCTATAATCCAATCATAAAAACCAGTAAGGATTGGTGATGGAATTATATTCAAATCTTGTACTCTTGTTGGAAGTGGACAAAGTTCACCCCCCTTTGGAAATACATGAGGAATATCATTGTAGGTTTCTCCTTTGATATATCTTTTAAGAATTTCTTTAGAAGCATGCTCACCCTCACCCATTACTGCAATATCAAACATAGGATATTTTTCAAAGAACTCCTTATCTCTTTTATCCACATGAGGCCCACCTGTGATTGTTAAACAATTTGGATATTTTTCCTTTGTTCTTTTTGCTAACTCTTTATTATATTCCCAATTCCAAACATAAGAAGATAACATCATCACATGAGGTTCATGTTCCATATTATCAACATATTCTTTTGGTGATTTCTTCTCAATCAAAACATCTGAGACTTGAAAGTTTTCTTTTACTAACTTACTTGTACTGGCATACATCCATTGGTAACTTATCGCAATGGGTAAGAAACTATTAGGCCCGTATTTATCAGCTACTTGTACAAGGTATAAGTTTTTCATTTAATAGTAAATAGTTTATTTAATGATAAATCTTTATATGATTCCCAAGAATGTGTATCTTCGTGTTCTGTATTTAATTGATTAAATAAAATTAACCCTCGTGCGGCATCTTCTGGTGTCATATACATATGATATCCAAATGTTTCAATATCATCTTCGGTTTGTGGTTTATTCAAATCTCTACCATCGTATCTTGCCTTTACCAACCAATCGTATGCTTCTTTATCATCAGTTAAAATCATACCACCTCTACCGATTGGTAATCTTTTTTTGATTTGAAAAGAAAGTGTTTGAAAATTATCACCCCCAATATACATTCCTTTTGTAAACCTACCTGCTGAATCCCAAATATTGAGTGGTTCTAGCTGATACAACCCTTCCCACTCTTTTTCTACTAATTTAATTTTACGATACCCAGCAGTTACAATAATATTTGGAACTGAAATATAGGTGTGTTTTGGTACTTTTATTGTTTTCTTATATTCACGAATATATTGTAAACATAAAAATATTGCGTTTGTATCACAATCAACTGCCACCGCATATTTAGAACCAGCATAGTTAGAAATTTCGTGTTCAAACATTTCCACAATTTCATGTGGTGTATTCCAGTTATAACCAAGTTCTCTAATTTGGTTTGGTTCTGGTCTTTGGAATTCTTTAGGTATTTTTCCAAGTGGCCAAGTGGTATGCATTATAATAAAGTTTTATTTTTTTTAGTTGCAGCATGTTTTACATACATTTCTACAATATCCTTAACTTCATCATCAACCGTCATTACTGGTTTTAGACCATTGGTATTATCATAGTATTCTGCAAATTCACTCCAAGTAGATTTTGGTACTCTAACTAACATCTTACAATATGAAAGTGCAAATAAATCAATAACATTATCAATTACATTCCCATATGTTTTTATCTTTTCAACATCAACTCCAGATTTATATAAGTAATCTTCGAATGGAAATCTATAATTTCTTTTTTCCAATATCCTATGGCCGTATTTTTTAATAAATGGATAAATAAACATATCAGGTAAATCATGTGATATATAAAATTCTTGATTTGGATTTTGTTGTAAGATAGAATCCATAATGTGAAAATATCTCTCATCTGGTACAAATTTATATGCTACATCCTGTACTGTTTTATACTTTGAAATATCTTGATATAAGGATGTTAGTGTATCATCGTTCCACATTTTCATATCTTCTTCCGAAACAGGGACTCCATTGAATCTTCTAATATGAATACCAACCACATCAGCCATCTCACCCTTTAATAAACCATCCAACTTTTGATGCTTTAATCTAATTTTAGATAACGGTCTATTATTCAAATCGTAGAAAGGAAGATGGTCATACAAATTAGGATTTGTATTAATATTAAGTAGTTCTTCTAAACTTTTATAACCAAAATCAGAATAATAATGATTATCAGGTAACAATAAATTACCTTTTTTAAACATTGAATTAATCTTTTTTTTAGAAAGAGATTTTGCTAAAGATACTTTTTGATTTTCTAAATCAAAAATGGTTTTAAAATGAAGTGTTTCATAATCATAGTTATAGGCCCAATCAGACCTCGTAGTTCCTATATAATCTGGATAAGTATTTGGTAAATCCAATAAATCCATTTCTGGCCATTGTTTATACTGAACAGTTATATTAAAATCATAATTGTTTACTTCATTTATATAATCTGCAATTTCCCAATGTAATATTCTATTACACAATCCTGTATCATTATTGGCAACCGTAACATTAAAGTTATTGTGGTAATTGTGAGGTGAACCCCACCCACCATGTGGTTCTAACCAACGTAATGTTTTTTTAAAAATATCTGTTGTTTTCAAATCTATTCGGGTTTATATTCACCATCTTCAAAGTGAGTTATTTCACCAGATTGCATTTCTACATCTGGAATAGTTTGGTCAACCTCTATTTGATTATACCAAACCGCAAGTTCTGGAAAAGTTTTACAAAAATCTTTACCTCTTCTTTTATCATATTGTTCGTAGAATGATTTAAAATCGTGAAAGTGAGTATCGTTTTCATCTTCAGTAGTAACATGACCAGTTTTAACAACCTCAATATAATCAATCAATCTTTCTATCTGTGCAATTTCTCCATCACTAAATAATTCATAGAAATCACTTTCTTGTTTTCTATTTTCAAACCATTTTTTTAGTTTGTTATGTAAGAATATCTTAACATCATCTGGTAATGCTAATGGAGACATGAATGCTGGCCATCTTAAAATGTTAAAATCTACATTAGGTCTGTTTGGCCCATACTTTCTTTTTAAAACAATCATATCATCTAAGAATTCATCAATTGAGAATAAACATAATGAATTGATTGTCATCATTACAGTTAATGAACGGAATATATTTTTATTTACACCCTCAAGGAAAGCAACCATATGGCTTCTCCATTCAGGATAAATTAAACCATCTCTAATATATTCTGCATGAGCACCATAAGATTCATTTGAAGTATATAAATCAAACTCTCTAATTGGTAATTCATGTGAAGCATCAATTAGTTTTTGAATTCTTTTAAAATTTCCTCCTAAGTTAGAATTTACAGCTAATCTAAGTTTATCTGATGGGTGTTTTTTCATTACATCTAAGAAATTCCAAAAGTTTGGAGATGCACATGGTTCTCCTCCTGTAATTCTAATCTCTTCCAACCCTCCTTCAATCAAATCTGGCCACCATTTAAGGAATGCCTGTACATAAGGATTTTCTTCATTATATTTTCCAAACTTATCGGCCCACGCACCAGCGTTTTGATATGCACCAGCTGATACTGATTTAAATTTTTGATATGGGCCGTTATTTTCAATATCCTTACCCCATGTAGTTGAATACCCAGCATTACAATATGAACAAGCAAAGTTACAGGTTCTATCAAAAGAAGCTTCAATTGTTTTTGGAATAATATCAACATCAGCACCTAATTCTTTTATCTTTGCAATATCTTCTTCTTTGTAGATTCTTGATTTATAAACCCTATCGGCAACATTATCTCTACCAATATCTTCGATTCTCCAACAATAAGAACATTCTGCAGGTCGAGTTCCTTCTAACATCATCTTTCTTTGTCTTTTAGAAAAATCTGTGTTATGTAATTCACTCGGTCTATCTTTTAGTTTATCTAAATCGATAGGGTGTGGTAGTGGTAAGTGGCATGAGTTTTTAAAACCATGTCCAAGATGTAATGATACGTTATACCATTTAGCAGCACAAAATGATTTACTAATTGTGTTAAGATGTTCATCTCTCCATTTTCTTAAACTTTCTGTTGACATAGATTTTATTTTATAAATTCACTTGGTACTTTTTCAACAAAATATGTATTTGCCGAATTATCAAAAATTATTTCTTGATTGTTTACAATATCAAACTTATAATTAAATATTATATTTTTATATTCTTTAAGTTTATTCAAGTCCGATACATCTGTATTGTGTATTTTTTTAACAACATCAATATCAATACAATCTTCTACAAAAAACATACTATCAATATCAAAAGAACCATGATATCTATGCTCTGGTACTTCAGTGCCTGGATTACCTGTTCCTATATACAAGCCTTCTGTTCTATAATCATCTATAAGATTTTTATCAAAATCAATTTCCCCAACCTTTTCAAAATTATTGTAGATAATAAACTCATCATTATTTCTGACAATTGTTATATTAACTCCTTTTGATAATTCTTCATAATGTAAACCAGGAAACGGTAAATAATTAAATTCATCTCCTGCTACTTTGGTGGTTGCTTCTGTCCAAAACTCCAAAGCCAATGTATCTGCTTCTTCATTATAAGTTAAACCAAAGTTTTTCCCTGGTTTACCAAATATACAAAAAATTTTATCATTTTCCAAATTTTTATCCAACTTAAATTGTACATTTAGTGAATATTTTGATTGGTGAAATAAATTAGATATTTTTTCAGATTCGGTTTTGTTAAAATTTGTTACATATTGGTCATCTTTATGGTCTGATAAATCCCATTCATATTTTATCCAATATGGTTCTTTATAATTTATTATCATTTGTGTTCATTTATAAATTCTTGCAATTCAGGATATGTTTCATAACAATCCAAATTTCTTCTTTTTTTATAATCTTCGATATATTTTAAAAACTTATCAATATCTGTACTAAAATCTACATTAGATTTTAAATCGCCAATAAATATATCCTTTATTCTTGTTATTTTTTCTATTTCTTTTAATGAAAACC
>Ga0209653_1002291_pt1 | contig 14096 bp, 16 predicted proteins | sample SaaInl6LU_22_DNA_FD_184644 | JGI IMG/M metagenome (GOLD analysis project Ga0209653, IMG submission 184644) | Marine microbial communities from expanding oxygen minimum zones in the Saanich Inlet - ESP_116LU_22_DNA (SPAdes) (version 2) | ecosystem: Environmental > Aquatic > Marine > Intertidal... | reverse complement strand
TACCAACAAATTGTTGTAAAAGATAAAAGACATGATATCAATATTCCATTTGTTAAACAAGCAAATCAGATTATTGCAAAAACAGTAATGAGAAAAGATGATTTTAAAACATCTAATCCTGTTCTTGCATTTGAACAACTTGCAAAAGGGATGACTCTTAGAGATATCGCTAACAAACATAGTGTTGATTTCGATGAACTAAAGAAAGAAGCACAAAAAGGTGTTAAAGTTGAGATGGAACACACTTCAGATGTGAACCAAGCATACGATATCGCTAAAGACCACTTATTCGAGGACCCAAAATACTACACAAAACTTGCAACCATAGAGGAAGTGGGTGTTGGTACTGGTCAAAGTGGTATAAGAATGGGTTACCCATCCAAAGATGATTTAAAAAAGATAGAAAAGAGAGTTCAGAAACAAAGAAGTAATACAGATTCAAATCAAGAATATCAGTACGAACCAATAAGAGAGAATATAAACGAATCAAAACTCCTAATAGAAGGTGGTGCGTATGGACATATGTCTCATCCATTTGATACTGATATCAATTTAACCTTTGGACAACTTAAAGATATCGTAAATAGAGCACTTGAAGGTACATTAGAGTACACGAGAGAAAAAACTGATGGTCAAGCCCTTGCAATTTCATGGAGAGATGGAAGATTAGTTGCAGCAAGAAACAAAGGACATCTAAAAAACAAAGGTGAGAATGCTTTAGATATCAAAGGTGTATCAGATAAGTTCCAAGGAAGAGGAGGATTATCAGATGCATACAATTATGCGATGAAAGACCTTTCAAATGCAATCAAATCCCTTTCAGATAAACAAAGAGATAAGATTTTTAAACAAGGTGCTTGTTTTATGAACCTTGAAGTGATATATCCAACATCAGTTAATGTAATTCCTTACGGTCAGGCGTTACTTGTATTCCACGGTACGATGGAATATAACGATGAAGGTGTTGCAATAGGTGAAAATGGTGAGGCTGCAAGAATCTTGGCAGGTATGATTAAACAAGTGAACAAAGATGTTCAAGATAATTATACGATTCAAGGCCCACCTGTTCTAAAACTACCTAAATCACAAGACCTTTCTAAGAAAAGAAGTAAATACTCATCACAAATATCTAAATTACAAAAAGAATTTGGATTAAAGGATACAGATGGTGTTGCAAACTACCATCAGGCATGGTGGGAACAATGGGTTGATAAAAATTCACCATCAACACTCGATAACAAAACCAAAATGGGGTTAGTTAAGAGATGGGCATTCATGGATAAAGGATTTAGATTAGATAATAAAAATATTACAGATTCAAAAACACTTGATTGGGCTAAAAAGATAGATAAAGAGGACCAAAAGAAGATTGGTAAGCAGAATTTAATGAAGTTTGAACAGATTTTCCTTGGTCTTGGTGCAGAAGTGTTAGAATTCACTTCATCGGCACTTACAGTTAATCCTGATGCGGCAGTTCGTGATATGAAAAAGAGAATTGACCAAACAATCAAAGACGTTAAGAAATCAGGTGACCCTAAAAAGATAGAAAAACTCAAATTAGAGTTAGGCAGATTAAATTCTATTGGTGGTGCTAAGAAAATAGTACCAAATGAAGGTATTGTTTTCTTATATAATGGAAATACCTTTAAATTAACTGGTACATTTGCATCAGTAAATCAAATATTAGGTATTTTCTTCTAAATTTTATTTTTATATATATTTATATAAAATATTATAACCTAATATAGAACAATGAGTAAAGATTTCAAAAAGAAGTATATGCACCCAACTCGTAGAAAGTTGGTAGATATGGTACAAACAGGTAAGTATGATAAGAGTACCGTCGTGGGTTATTCTAAAGCAAAAGAAACTCATAAAGTAGGCGATGTTTGGGAAGATAAACATAATCGATACGAACAAAAAGAAGGTTATATTCTAAAGACTGGAAAAAACTCAGAAGCTCTTCAAGAAATCAGAAAATATTTAGAAGAAAAATCAAAATGTAAAAATCCAAATTGTAAAACAATAAAAAAATCTGAAAAAGATTTAAAATTGATTACAAAGGGAGGGTTTTGTATAAATTGTACAGCTGAAAGAGAAACTGAACTTAGAGCTAGTGGTATTTGGAAAGAATATCAAGATTATAAAGTTTGGACTAATATGATTGTTTATGGTAAACAGCGATTAGAACAACTAAGACAATCTCTTGAAGAAATAAAACCATTCTATGAATATGTAAATGAAGATGGAACAACAGAAAAATGGAGTTTACCAAAATCAGTTGATGAAACAAAGGCAGAAATTCAAGAAATGATAGATAATGGTGAAAAAGAAATTCAACAATTAGAAGAACAACGCAACACAACGTTTTCTATTATAAAGGATAAAAATTATGAGCATTATATTTAATTTACTTTCTAAAAGATGGAAAGAACTACTTATCCTTCTTTTAATATCAGTTATCTTCTTAATGAGAGGGTGTGGAACTGATTTTGAAGATAAAGAAATTGTAAAAGTAGATGGTAAGGATTACGAGTTATTAAAACAAGAAATAGATACAGTTTACGTTGAAAAAGAAGTAAAGGTAACAAAGTATGTACCCAAATACATAACAAAAGAAGTAATTAAGGAAGTAGAAATACCAGCAGATGTAGATTCACTTGCAATTGTAAGAGATTATTTCGCATCGTATAAAGTTACAGATACTTTACAACTTGATTATGATTTTCCAACAGAAGTTACTGATTCTCTTGGTAATAGACCACCAAGTAATTTAGGATATGGTATTCTTACCGATGTAATCTCACAAAATACAATACAATCAAGAGAAATTGACTGGTTCTTCAGAATCCCAACTGTTTACAATACTACAATTGTAAAAGAGTTACCTAAAAATGAATTCTACTATGGATTAGGACTTGGTGTTGACCAAGTAAATGGTTTTGGAAGTTTTAGTGGTAATCTTTTACTTAAAACTAAAAAGATGAACATCTATGGTTTAAATGTAGGTTTATCAAATCAACTTGGTGAATATAAACCATTTGTTGGAGCATCTTTATATTGGAAATTAGGCAAAAAATAAAATGGCTAAACAAAGTTTAAAGGAAATAATAAAAATTGAGTATCAGAAATGTGCTCAAGACCCTATATACTTCATGAAGAAGTACTGTATGATACAACATCCAGTTAGGGGTAAGATTCCTTTTCACTTATATCCATTCCAAGAAAGAACTTTAGACCAATTTGCAGAACATAGATACAATATCATCCTTAAATCTCGACAAACAGGTATCTCAACCTTAACTGCGGGATTTTCACTTTGGAAGATGTTATTCAATCAAGATTTCAATGTATTAGTAATTGCAACTAAACAAGAAGTTGCTAAGAACCTTGTAACGAAGGTTCGTGTGATGAACCAGTACTTACCATCGTGGTTAAAACAAACAACAGTAGAGGATAATAAACTATCCCTACGATACTCGAATGGTTCTCAGATAAAAGCAACTTCAGCCGCTGGTGATGCTGGACGTTCTGAAGCACTATCCCTACTTGTATTTGATGAGGCAGCTTTCATCGATAAGATTGAAGAAATTTGGGTATCTGCACAATCTACTTTATCAACGGGTGGTAACGCAATTATCTTATCAACTCCAAATGGAGTAGGTAACTTCTTTCACAAAACATGGGTAGGTGCAGAAGAAGAAACAAATACATTTAATACAATTAGATTACATTGGTCAGTTCACCCAGAACGAGACCAAAGTTGGAGAGATGAACAAGAAGTTTTATTAGGACCAAAAGGAGCAGCACAAGAATGTGATTGTGATTTCGTATCTTCGGGTGATACAGTTATCGACCCACAACTTCTAATGTTCTACAAAGAATCTTATGTACAAGAACCAATGGAAAAAACAGGTTTTGATGGAAACTTGTGGAAATGGGAATATCCAAATTATCAGAAATCTTATATGGTCGTTGCCGATGTTGCTCGTGGGGATTCAACTGATTATTCAGCTTGTCATGTAATTGATATTCAAGAAGCAACTCAAGTGGCAGAATATAGAGGTAAATTAGATACAAAGGATTTTGGAAACTTCCTTGTATCCCTTGCAACCGATTACAATCAAGCTCTACTCGTAGTTGAAAACGCAAATATTGGTTGGGCAGTAATTCAACAAGTAATTGATAGAGGATATGGAAACCTTTTCTACATGAGTAAGGATTTAAAGTATGTAGATGTAGAACACCAACTTCACAACAAATACAGAGCAGAAGAAAGAGGTATGGTTGCAGGATTCTCTACAACTTCTAAAACACGACCTTTGATTATTTCAAAGTTAGAAGAATATGTTAGAGAAAAATCAGTAACAATTCGTTCATCAAGAACCATAGATGAATTATTTACTTTTATATGGAAAGGAAACAGAGCAGAAGCTATGCAGGGTTATAATGATGACCTTACAATGTCTTTGGCAATTTCACTTTGGGTTAGAGATACTGCACTTAGATTAAGACAAGAGGGAATTGATTTAACTAAACAAGCATTGGGTGGTATTGGAGCACATCAATTAGATGTTATGGGCATGGGATTTGGCGGAAACACTTCACTTGAAGAAAATCCATGGTCCATGCGGGTTGGTGATAAAGATGAGGATTTAACTTGGTTAATTAAATAATCTTATATTTATATATTAAGGAGAAAATATTATGATATCACTAAAAAATTTAATTAACGAAGAATCTTCATATTGTGAAGAATATGTAGTTGAAAACTATCATGACATTAAAGAATTTGTAGAATTTATGAAAGAATACAAATCTGATGTTAATGAGGCAGAATACCAAGGTAGAGAAGTTGCTCTTGGTAAACCAATGCAAGGTGATGTTAAAAAGTTCAAAGTATATGTTAAAAATCCTCAAGGAAATGTTGTAAAAGTAAACTTTGGTGCAAAAGGGATGAACATTAAAAAGAACAACCCTGAAAGAAGAAAATCTTTTAGAGCAAGACACAATTGTGATAACCCTGGCCCAAGACACAAAGCGAGATACTGGTCTTGTAGAAAATGGTAAAAACAAAATAAAGGTTATAATTTAAATTAGGAATAAAATGGCAGATACTTCATTTTTTGGTAGATTAACGAAACTCTTCCGTACTCAGGCAGTTGTTACTGTTGATAAAAAAGGCAAGAGAAGAGTAGTTGATACCGATGAAAGACAACAAACGAATCTATCATCTCTAAGAGATAGATACACTAAGATTCAGAAATCTTTCTTCGAACAAGCAGGTGGTGCCCAATCAATGGCATACCAACAAGTTCGTAGAGAAGTTTTTCGCGATTACGATGCAATGGATAACGACCCAATCCTTGCTTCTGCATTAGATATATATGCTGATGAATCAACACTAAAGAACGAATTTGGTGATACTCTTTTGGTTCATTCAGATAATCAAAAAGTACAAGATTTATTAATCAATTTATTTTACGATGTCCTTAACATTGAATTCAACTTATGGCCATGGGTAAGAAATATGTGTAAGTATGGAGATTTCTTCTTAGGTTTAGAAGTTGCAGAAGGTAAGGGTGTTGTGAATGTTACACCTCATTCAGTTTATAATACAGAACGTTTAGAAAGAACCGACCCATCAAACCCAAATTCAGTAAAGTTTAAAATTACTGAGGACCCGAACGGTAAAGAAGAATATGAAAACTTTGAAATCGCTCACTTTAGGTTGTTGGCAGATACTAACTGGTTACCATATGGTAAATCTATGATTGAGAATGGTAGAAGATTGTGGAAACAATTATCTCTAATGGAAGATGCCATGTTAATTCATAGAATCATGAGAGCACCAGAAAAAAGAGTTTTCAAAATTGATATTGGTAACATCCCACCAACAGAAGTGGATAACTACATGCAAAGAATCATCAACAAGATGAAGAAAGTTCCTTTCGTTGATAGAAATACTGGTGATTACAACTTAAAGTACAATATGCAAAACCTAACAGAAGATTTTTATCTTCCTGTTCGTGGTGGTGATAGTGGTACATCTATTGATAACCTTGCTGGTTTAGAGTACGCAACAATCGAGGATATTGATTACTTAAAGAACAAAATGTTTGCAGCTCTTAAAATTCCAAAAGCATATTTGGGATACGAAGAAAATGTAAATGGTAAAGCAACACTTGCTGCAGAAGATGTGAGATTTGCAAGAACAATCGAAAGAATCCAAAGAACGGTAATTTCAGAGTTATCTAAAATAGCAATCGTACACTTGTATTCTCAAGGTATTACTGATTCAGAAATGACTAACTTCTCACTTCAACTCGTAAACCCATCTACAATTTACGAACAAGAAAAAGTAAACTTGTGGAGTGAAAAAATTCGTTTGGCTCAAGATATTGCTGGTTTAAATATGTTATCTAAGGATTGGGTATATGAAAATATATTTAAACTATCTGATGGTGAACAAGATGAAGAAAGAGTTAAGATGTTAGATGACTTGAAAGATAGATTCAGATTCCGTTCTATTGAAGATGAGGGTAATGACCCTGCAATGGATGATGAAGATGGGGTGGATGATATTGAAGAACAAATCGAAAATATCAAACAAGAAATTAAAGATAAAGGTGGCAGACCAAGAGAAGGTGGAACTTATGGAAAAGATAAACATCCTTATGGTAGAGACCCTTTAGGTGATAAAGAGAGAACATCAAAACGTTCTCGGACTTCCGAAGAAAAGGCTATAAAATATATTAATGGAATAGCGGCAAAACGAAAGTATTTACACGAAATAAAAGGTATGTTAGATGAGGATAATATACTTGAAGAATAATAATTTAGTTTAACTTTTATAAATTTATATTTATATTAGGGAATTTTTACTATATCATAATAGGAATTAATAAAGATGAGAAAAATAAAACATTCAAAATTTAAGAATACTGGATTTCTTTTTGAGCTTTTAACTCGACAAGTTACCCTTGAAATTATCAATGGTAGTGATGAAAAGGCAAAAGGAATTATCAGAGAATTCTATGGTAAAGGTACTGAATTATCTAAAGAACTTAGATTATTTAACCTTTTAATAAACGAAAAATATAATACAGATTCAAAGGCTGAAAAGTTTATTGATGTTGTATTGGAAGCACATACCAAAATAGATTATAAAAAGATTCAACGAGAAAAATATAATCTTGTGAAAGCTATCAAGGAAAACTTCGAAATTAATAATTTCTTATCTTCCCCAGTAACAAACTATAAAATTTTAGCTTCAATCCATAAGTTGTTTGAAGGTAAACAGAACGATATCCTTGATATTAAAGATGTATTCGATTCAAAACTTACTCTTGTAGAACATATCTCATCTAATTCCCCAACTACATTAAAAGAAAAAGAAGATAAGTTAGTAGAAGAATACAAAAAGCAAGAGAAAGACCTCAGATTATTGACATATAAAATTCTTGTTGAAACTTTTAACAAAAAATATACAAACTTAAATGAATCTCAAAAAGGTTTATTGAGAGAGTATATTAATAATGTTAATAACACTTCAAAGTTCAACGAGTATTTTGAAAATGAATTAATCAAAACAATCACTTCTTTACACGAAATGTATAAAGGAATGAAAGATAAGATTACAAAAATCAAGTTGAGAGAAACTATAAATGTTTTGAAAAAACAAAAAATTGGTAAAAAGATTACCGATGAACAAGTTTCAGCTTTGATGCTGTCTTATGAACTGATTAAGGAGATAAAGAATGTCAATGGAAAAAACTCTTAAAGAAATCTTAGATGAAATTCTTGATGAAGTAGAACAAGAATTAGAAGAGGCTACTACCACTGCGGGTGTTGATGGATACAATACCCCTTTCGCATTTGGTTCGGGTAGAAAGAAAGATAAGAAGAAAGAAAAAGAAACTGCTACTCAAGCAGGATACACCATTGCTGAATCAGTAAACGAAGAATCATATAAAGTTGCAGGTAAACCCGTTACCTTAATTAAGGGTAAAAAATCAAATGGAACTGATTGGAAAGTAAAATTTCAAAATGGTAAAGAAACTTCATTATCAGATGTATTATCATTAATTAAACCATTTCCAAAAGGTATTAAAGAATCAATAAACGAAGTAAAAGTAAACTATAATTTTTCTGAAGAAGAATTAAAAAGAGTTTTAAAATTACTTGGGAGAAGTGCAAGTACCGAAGTAAAAATGATTAAAGCATTTGAAAAGGCCTTTGGTAGAAAACTTACAAGAGATGAACTATTTGAATCACTAAACGAAGCAATGAAACCATCACAAGTTCGCTCAGCAATTTCAAAAGTTAAAAAACAACTTATGAGAAAGTGGAAACAAAAAGGTGGATACGAAAACTTTGGACAAAAAGAACTTTCTCAAATGAAAGATAAGTTTGATTACAATCCATATGGTTCATCAGATGAAAGACAAATTTCAAAAATGTTAGATGGATTTGATAATTGGGCTATGAACTACGATGGTAATATGAGAGAAGATATCAACGAAGCTAAATTAAAAAGACCTGTAAATCGTTGGTTAGAATTAAAAAACGATGATACAATGCATCCACATAAAAAGATGGCAATGGGTCTAAAAGAATTAAAATATCAATTAAGAGAAGTAGAAAAGTTTTTCAATTGGTATAATAAAATTAAAACGATGAATGAATTGGATTCTCAAAACTATTGGAAAAGAACAAACAATCATATTTATACAATAAAGGAGAAACTAATCAGAATCGCTAAAACGATACAGGAGATTGAGAAATGAAAATTACTAAAGAACAACTTAAAAATATTGTAAGAGAAACTTTACAAGAAGAATCAGAGTATCAAACTTTCTTCAAAAAAGCATTAGAAAAGGCTGGTAAATCTATTCCTTCCATGTCTGATGAAGAAAAGAAGGCATTCTTTAACAAGATTGAAAAAACTTGGAAAGGTAGAGGACAAAAATCTGAAGGTAATGCATTTGGAGCTGCTGTAGCAAAAGCGAAAAAAGATGGTGATGATTCTTTTGAAGTAGATGGTAAAGAATACAAAACAGAAAGATTTGGTAGAGGACATGAAGGACCAACATTTGGTTCTGAAGAAGAATCGGTAAACGAAGGTGTAGAACCACAAATCAAAAAAATTGCGTACTTCACAGGTACACGACCTGAAGCAGTTGAGGATTTTGTTTCTAAACACGCATTGAACATTACTAAACTTCTTAAATATGTTGAAAAGGGTGGATTACCTCAAAGAATGGAATTAGTTTCTGCTGTTGCAGGTAGACCAAACAATCCTGTTCAAAAGAAAATTATTAAAATGTTTAAAGAATCAGTAATCAACGAAGGACCATCTACTGAAGAAAAAAGAATTGCAATGTTGGCTGTTAGAAAACAGGCTAAATACAGAAATGTAAGTTTGGAACAGGCAATACAAGACCAAATTAATGCTCTCGAAGATTTAAAGAGAGATGTGAAAAAAGGTAAATTAAAATAAAATGACTAAGAGAGAGTTGTATGATATCATCAATGAGGAAATCGTTAATGTTAAAAAAGGAACAATCAACGAAGAACTCAATGAATCTGATAAGGATTTAATCCGTAAGATTATCAGACAAGAAGTATCTGCAATCTTTTTTGATTTGTTTAAACGAAGAAAAACTTGGGGAGCATAATGAGTAAACTATTAATAGAAACCAGATTATTCGAAGGTAGAGTAAACGAGGACGAGAGTGGAAGAACTATCGTTAAGGGTATTTTACAAAGAGCTGGTGCAGAAAATCAAAACGGAAGAATCTATCCAAAAGAGATTCTGATGAGAGAAGCTAAAAAATACGAAACACTTATTAAAGAAAGAAGAGCATTGGGTGAATTAGACCATCCAGATTCTTCGGTAATCAACCTAAAGAATGTATCTCACAATGTAAGAGAGATTCATTGGGATGGTGAAGATTTAGTAGGTACTGTTGAGATTTTACCAACCCCAAGTGGTAATATCTTAAAAGAGTTACTAAAGGCAGGAATCCTTCTTGGTATATCATCTCGTGGTATGGGTTCAGTAGAACCTCTATCTGGTGGTAAAGTACAAGTTGGTGAAGATTTTGAATTGATTGGTTGGGATTTTGTATCTAACCCATCAACACATGGAGCTTTTATGGTGCCGATGAATGAATCAGTAAACAAACAACTTCAAGAACAGACTGTGGTTTGTAACGAATGGTGTAAGGCACAAGATATGATGAGAGAAATTATAACAGAATTAAGTTAAGGTTATGGGATTTAGTATTCAAGACTTTATGTCTAAAAACAAGTTTAAACTTGGAACGGTGGAAAGAGAAGTTGGTTCTACTCCACCTAAAAGTTATAACGATATTAGAAAAACAAACTATGATGTTAAGTTAACCGAAGATGGTAAACTTGACCTCTATACTCATAAAACGGAGAAAAAAAAATTATGATTAAGTTAGGTGGTATTGTAGATTTAAAGGCAATTAATGAAGCAGAGGTTTTCACTGCTACAAGTAAAGAAACAGGTACAACTTCTGTATTCAAATCTAAAGCTTCGAGAGATGCTGCTATTAAAGCAGGTACACATCAAATGAAAAAAGCTGATAAAGATGGTGCGGTAAAAGACCCATCTAAAAAAGATACACCTAAAGCAAACATCTTCAGCAAAGATAAAGAAGAACCTAAAAAGGATGAACCTGCTAAAGATTCAACTGGCGATAGAGCTGGTAATCCAGAAGTAAACAAAGTGGTTCGTGCTAAAGCACAGAAATTAGGTATTACTCCACAAAAGTTAGGTAAAGAAGAATATCAAAAGAAAATGTCTCAAGCTGCAGTTGCTGCACTAACTGATGCAAACTTCCATTCTGAAGCAAGAGCTTTAATTGCTAAATTAGAAGGAAAACCAGAATGGGCAGAGGACCCAAGAAAATCTGCACCAGATATTTCTTCACCTGAATACGCTGAGTGGAGAAAATCAAGTGTATATTCATCAGAGTATTATGATGCGGATGATGATACTGAAGATTTAGGTGTATCTGCAGCACAAGAAGCAAGTTGGGATGGTATAGATGCCTTAGATTCAATCGCATTCGATTTGAAGATGAATGGATTTAAAAACTTGGCATCAAAATTACAATCGGTAGTACAAGAAAATAAATCTACAAAATTAAATAGATTGTTACCAGAAGGATTAATCAACGAAGGAACTCGTTCACAAGTTGGTATCATTGATAGAAGTGGTAAGATTGCATCAGCATATGTTCACTTTGATGGGTATCCATCAAATATGAAACCAGGTCTTAAAAAACACATGAAAAACGAAAAAGACGTTCTTAAATTAATTAAGAGTGGTGGTGCAAGAGGAATCTACGATGATAAAGATATCGAATACTACGAGAGAGGTGGAAAACCAACTAAAGGTAATTTAAAAGATTTTGAGGGATATGTAGATAATGCCGATAGAAACGGTGGTGCTGAATTTGTTTACCTTTATAACATGAAAGATAAGAAGTGGTACTTCGCTGATGTATATGGTGATAAAAAATTAAAAAAATTATTTTAAGGAGAGAACAATGAAACTAACCCAACTCATTAAAGAAAATGAAGAAAGACCTTTATCTTTAGAGGTAAAGAAACACTTCCTTGAAATCGTTTCTACTTACAACAAGTACCAAGAATCGATGGATAGAAAATCTGATTTAGCACAAATTGCAGAAACCCTTGGTGGTATTACTGAGGCTGCTAGAACACTTGCAATCAAAGAAGCTGGTGATTGGTTCGATAAACATACTGTAAAGAGAAACATGAGTGAATTGGATAAGTTGGGTAAACAATTCGATAAAGTTGCTCTTGAGGCTCGTGCACTTGACCAAAGAATGGCAGGTTTATACGAGGATATGGGACACATACTATCAAGATACTACAAGTTCGGTGAGATTACAGAGGACCAAATGAAAGAAAGATTGGGTATCAAAGAATCTACTGAAGATTGTGGATGTGATACTGTAACAGAAGAGACAGTAACGGTTTCTAAAAGAAATCCCAATGGAACTATCACTACTACACTAAAAGAATCTGATTTAAACGAAGAAGAAATTAAACTTTACGAATTTGGTAAAAAATTAGAATCTTTAATGGAAAAAAATTGTCCAACTGATTCATCTAAGTGGTCATCTTATAAATCACAAGCTAAACAAAAGTTTGATGTTTACCCATCTGCATACGCTAATGGTTGGGCAGCAAAAAAATATAAAGCAGCTGGTGGTGGTTGGAAAAAATGTTAAGGAGATAAAATTATGGCATTTAAATCTAACGATAGAACATTCGAAAAAGTATATGGTATCTTTGATAAAAGAGATTACTTTAATGCACAAGGTTTGGCAAAAGTACAAATCGGAAACTTTGAAAGAGCATTACAAAAAAATGATAAAGGTGCTCAACAAATTTTAGATAAGTTCAAAGGTGATATGGGTAAAGCAAAAGAATATATTATCCAAGTTATCACAGATAGAAAAAAAGAAGAGGCCTTCAATCAATATAAAGCATTCAAAGCAGCAGTTGATTCAATCCAAAAAGGAAAACCTATATATGGTGCAGTTGATTTAGTAAAATCAAGAATTCACAACTCATCACAAAAATATACAATCGCTCTTTATAGTGCACTTCGTAATAAAAAATTTACTAAGTGGAAAGATGTACACAATGATGTAGATTCTTTAATTGGTGAATCAGTAAACGAAGGTAAAGTACACTTTGAAAAGAAATTAAAAAGTGGTAATATCTTTCAAGTAACTGATAGAGATACAAAAGGTATGAGAGGAACACAAGATAAGTTCTCTATGCAGATTGTAGATAAAAGAGGTAAAGTGATTAAGCACATTGGTTCTCACCCATCATTAGACGGTGCAAAAAAATATTCCAATTCAATAAAAGAAGGTAAAAAAAGATTCTACCAACAAGATGGTATTGGTAAGGCAAAATATACAATCTCTTACCACGATGGAAAACAAAAACACAAAGATGGTAGTGATTTTTATGGTATTCAAATTTTTAGAAATCAAAAAGACTTAGAAAAGTTTAGAACTGCACTTTTAAAAAAAGGATATAGAGAAGATAGTGGATATAAAAAAGAATCAGTAAACGAAACTGACGTAGAACAGATTGCTAAGAAAACAAAATCAGAAACTGCTTTTTACGATGTACTTTCTAAAATAGAAAAAAAGTATGGTAAAAGAAATTATAGAATTTGGTTAGAAAAATCTTTAAAAGATTTAGGTATTAATGCTAAACACTATGATTACAGAACAAATGCAGCAGCAGAAGAAAAACTATACCAACTTACACAATGCAACTAACTGATATACTTAATGAAGGAAAGATAGTAATTACTTCAAAAGATAATAAATCAGAGTTACCATCTAACTTTATTGATTTTATGGTGACTGGTGGTAGAAAAACTTATAATGGTTCACCTGTTATTTCATTTATACCAAAAACCTCAAAAGATTTAGATAAGAAAGACCAACTTGGTAATACATCTAAAAGAGATGTTTGCAAACAATTAGCGATTTATGCTATGAAGAAAACCAAACTAAAGTTTGAACCATTCGATGATGATGAAGGTGCTGGTTATTCAATTACATTAAATGTAGATGATATTATCAAAAAACTAAAATAATGAAACTCCAAGAACTATTTACAGAAATCATCGAAGAAAACAGATGTATCCATTGTGGAAACATTGTTAGCGAAGATTTGCGTAATTGGTTCAAATCTAAATGGGTAAATATTGGTAAGAAAGTTGGTGGAAAACACCCACCTTGTGGAACAAGTGGTGATAAGAGTGGATATGCTAAATGTGTTCCAGCTTCAAAAGCTAAATCTATGAGTAAAAAAGAAAAAGAATCTGCAACTCGTAGAAAAAGAGCAGCACAAAACAAGGCTGGTAGAGGTGGAGTAAAATCACCAGGACAAGGTAAAAAACCTATAAATGTATCCACTCATACAAAAGGAAGAAAATCAGGAACTGGAAAAGGTTCTTAATATATACTTATATAAAACATTGTTACAATTAAATAAAGGAG
>Ga0209653_1002289_pt1 | contig 14107 bp, 13 predicted proteins | sample SaaInl6LU_22_DNA_FD_184644 | JGI IMG/M metagenome (GOLD analysis project Ga0209653, IMG submission 184644) | Marine microbial communities from expanding oxygen minimum zones in the Saanich Inlet - ESP_116LU_22_DNA (SPAdes) (version 2) | ecosystem: Environmental > Aquatic > Marine > Intertidal... | reverse complement strand
TCAAAATATTGAAGATATTTACAAAATTTGCAGCTATAAAAATGAAAAAAAGGATAGAAATATAATAAAATTAGATAAAAAAGATGAATTTGTATTATCTGTTCTTAATATGTTTCAAGATATGAAGCATAGTATGAAATTGAATGAGATGATACATTCATAAAAGGTACATAATTGGTAATGTAATAGTAAATAATTGATATTGAATTTAAGCCATCAACTATATTTTTAATATTCTGAATGCTCCAGCATTAAGTTTTTTAAAGAAATTGAATTTGTGAGTGATATTTTTGAATTTTTGAGGATTTACAATAAGATTGTAGATAAATCTGCATATAAGGACAATTAAACAACATACATATCCAAATACAAAACATGAATATAATATATATACAATTTTCAGAAGTGGAGTAGGTAGTATCTTATTCAATAAAGCAACAATAAATGTCAGCAATATTAAATATATAGTTAGAATAAATACGATTTTACCCAATTTCTCTCTATTTTTATATACCTTATATATTATTGTATAAACAACCAAAAGCATTGTTATACCTACCGAAATGGTGAGAAAATAAGCAATAAGTTCCGAAGAAATATAAATAGAATGTATAAAGGCAGCTGATACAAATAATATTAAAACTAATATTATGAAGTACCAAATATAATCAAACAGTTTCATATCTGGATTGATGAACAATTTTTGATCTAATTTTGGTTCAATCAAATTGAAAATAAGAACATAAATGAATAATAAAACAACTATTATCAAAAATGCTCCCAAATTTTCCATTGATTCGTGTGTTGCCATTACCACAGCAGCAATGATAAAGATTATAATGAACAAGACAATAAAAACTAAACCAACGATATTCGCTGCATCCATATTTCTAAAGTCGTCGTAAATCTACTATAGTGCTACATTAAATTTTGGATCACTATTTTTATTGCAATTGTTTTGATCATTAGGATTTAAGTTTGAATCAGTTTAAATAGAAACATATTGTATTTTCCTTTTAACAATTGATTTTATTTTATCATTTTGATTTTTGGTTGAAAAATAGAAAATCAAACCTTGTGTCAATATATCTTTTTTGAATTTATCAAATGTTTTGATTATGTCTGTGTTTGTAATAGACATTAGTTTTTCTCTTATTTTACTCCTTTCTACAATAGGTATTTTATGAAGAAGATATTTTGTATAATGTTCATGAAACGATGTCAAATCATTGAACTTTGAATCTTCGTATTTTACAATAAATTTGGTTCTTCCATTTTGTATTTCTCTATCAGTCAATGATATTTTTGAAATGATTTCTAAGATAGATTGAATAAGACGTGCGGTATCCTTTTGTTCTACTGATGTTTCTATCATATATGAAGATGACTTTGGATTTACCAAGTCAATATTTAAATCAATATTAATATTATAAATAAGACCCATCTCATCTCTTAATTTCTTATAAAAGATGCCTGTTTCAAAATTGAAAAGAATTTCTTTCAAAAAAAGTAATGAAAGATGTTCTTTGGATAGATATTTAATACTGTTATCCACAACAATTCTAACACTTGCATTATTTTTCTTTTTATATTTATTCTGAATATACAACACTTTTAATCTTTTATTATTATATTTATATAATGGATATTTGATTTGTTTGTCAGTTTTATTATTCTCAAATGAAAAGTGTTTTTTGACAAGTTTTAGAGCATCATTAACTTTTGACAATGGACATGTGACAGATACAATAATATTTTGCGGTAACACATGATTTTCAATAAATCTATATACGTCTTTTGAATTGTATGTTTTGACTTTTTTTATATGTTTATCTATATCATTTTGATATGCATATTTGCCATACATGTATTTCATTATTTTAAAGTCAAAAATATATTCAGGGTCAGCTGTATATTTTCTCAATTCTTGAACAACAGCACGTTTTTCTTGATCCATAATAGATTTTTCTAGATAAAAGTTATTTATCATATTAGCCAATATATCAATATAATATTCTGCATCTTTGTAAAAACCTTTAATATAGAAACTTGTATCGTATTCAGTTACATATGCATTTGTTATCGCACCTCTCTTATTGAGTTCTCTCGATATTTCTTTATAATCATTATGTTTTTCTGATGTAAATCTTGCCATAAGATGTTCCATATAATGTGTTAGTTCAATTTCATGGTATTTTTCGTGATTTGAGCCCAATAACATATTAATGGATATATTGGTTAATATGGTATTCATTGGAATAATCATAACCTGAATACCATTCTTTAGTTTAATGATTTTTTTCAGATTATTATCCATCTATTATTAGTCTTTTTTTTAATATCAGTTATGATATGATATATATCATATCAAAATTTAAAAATAAATATTTTGTGCCATTTTTAATCTGCAAGAATTTAAATTACAACAGGTTTCATATGACCGACGCGGATATTAGTGTCCAAAACGATTTCAAAGCCTGCTTTGATGATATTGTTACAAAAATTGACATCTTCTGATGACATATTGTCCATGACCATTACACCATTTTCACCTTTAATCTCTTTCTCATGTCCATTGAAATAAGGATATGTCATCTTATCAATTACTTCTTTTCTACAAGCAAAGAATCCAAGACCAATGTAATTAACTGGCATATATCTCAATTCAGTTTCTTTCTTCCATTTTTCTACAAATTCTGGAGTCAAGAATTCAAATGTTCCATTCTTGGAATAATACTCTTCATCCCACGATTTGACACAAGCAAAGTGTGAAAGGTCTGACATTCTATACATACCTCCTACAACCGGATGTTTTTCAAGAGACTCAAGAATTTCAAAAACCTGTTCAGCACTGAAAATGATATTATGATCAATCGTAAGCCAGACATCAAATGCATCACCTTTAAATGGCTTCTGATTGGGTCCTACTTTCAGGTCAAGTCCAAGAGTCTGCATACGAACATGTGGAATAAAAGGACCTGTTGCTGGTGCAATTGCAAAATCATATTTTTCTGATGTCCATAGAGAAATAAGAGTATTTGACCAGCTGACCAAAAAATTTGAACTAAATGTATCTCCAGGAAGAGCGATGACTATCTTTTTTTTAGGCACTGTTTCTTTTTTTTCTGTTTGAGTTTCATTTGATTCAGGAAGAGAAATATTTGAAGTTGAAGTTGAAGCGGAAGTCACATCATCTGATTGCATTTTGTATATGGATTTTTGTGTGTTTAATAATATAATATATTGCTTATATAAATTTAGTGTTTAGAGGTTGGTTAAGAGTTGTGACATAGGTTTTGACGGCATTTCGTGCTCGTAACATAAATAATGAATGTTAAGAGTATCTGTTCTTCCAACACGCTGTGCTCTTCCTATAGCTTGGTATTTATCAAGTCCCATTGAATGATAGATAATGACATCAGTTGCATAACTAATATCAATACCACTTCCAGCAAAATTAGTATTTAGTAATATAACTTTGAGCTTACCATCTTTAAACTTTTGCAATACATTCATCATATGAGGGGTATTGCCTTTCAATTCGGAACAAGATATATCACATTCTATTAATTTGGTCATTAGTTTCACAAACCCACTATCATATTTGCTAAATATAAGATATTTTCCGTTTGGATTCTTCTGAATAATTTCCATCAATGTATCAATTTTATTCATTATTTTTTTCTGCGATGGTTGTGGCAATTCATCTACTTCTTTTACAACAGAAATCATATTATCTGTATCAATTACGGAACGACATTCTGGGCAATTCATATTTTTAGATATCCATTTTACAATACATGATGCACAATACGAATGAGTGCAAGATAACATAATAGGATGTTCAATGTCATACATGCAAATAGAACACATCTTAGTTGTCATTTCTGAAATTCTATTTGTAAGATTTTCAAGTTTATCTTTATTAGCTTTGATATCTGTATCAATTGTTTTTATCTTTGATGTTTTGGTTTCTTGCGGAATATCCAGACTCATTACGTATTCTTTTTCTCTTTCTTTGTTGTGTATTTCTTTCTTAATGTCATTAGATACAAGGTCTATGATATTATCTTTGGTATCCAATTTGCCTCCTAAATCCCTGATAGCACCTGATATATCATTTGCATTTATTTTATCTAAAATTGATTCACATATGAAATTCTTAATGACATTCATGTGCGTAGGCATTTTGCAAAGATAATATTTTTCAATTGGCTTGGGAATTTTGAAACTGTTTTTCACAAATTCTTTTGTACATTTTACAAGTATAAGTCCAATTGTATCATAATTAATTGCCTCTCGTATATGAAATAAAATATTTCTATAGGAACGAAGTGAATACATTATATTCTCATATGTTCCAGAAATAAGCCATAAGTATTCATAATACATCAATGTAATTGTAGAAGAAATATCATGAGCTTCATCTATCATAATGCGTTTCCATCGTTTTATGAATTGAATATGTGACATGTGTTCATTATTGACATTTGGATAATAATAATATGATACAAGAGTATCTAGTGTTGTATTTTTTATAAGCACTGCATCATATTGATTGAAATATTCTACTATTTCTTCACGGGATTTGGAATTATCAGGTAGATGTTTTTTGATATATGTAAGATTTTCTATAGCAATAAATTTCAAATTGGTATAATTTTCAAGAGCTTTTTTCCACTGAATATATACCGGACCTCTTGGAACCACTATCAAAGTGCTATTGATAATGTTATCATTTTTGATGATATTTTTGTTTTTTTTTGAATAACTGATGTAACTGTAATTACGATTATTGCTGTAACTCATATTCATCACATTATTTTGATTAATGTTTTTTACATCAGATGATGCTATTATAGATAAAGCAGTAAGAGTTTTGCCGTAACCTACAATATCTCCGAGAATTCCTATATTTGTAGATACATCTACATGTTCATATGTTGGTTCTATTGTTCCAATATCACCAAATGTTTGCACTTTACATTTTATAGATCCAGTTTGTTCCATTTTTTGAGCTTTGTAAAGACAAGCTAGTTGATGTTCTTTCAAAGATATTTTTATATTTGAAGGTTGTAAAGCTCTTGGAGCACATTCATCTATTTCATTGTCATATTCATATTCTTCTATATTTGATAATTCCGACATAATATATTTGAATATATAATTTTATTATATGTCATTTTTTTATTTGTCTTCAAAAAGCGTATAAAAATAAAGCATATATTTTATTCTAATATGAATGGAATAAAACAGTTGAAACTATTAGTTCTATTTGCATTATGTAATGTGACATATTCATTTTTCAACACGAAACCAGTTTTATTAAAAAAATATACAAACTATCGTTTGACCAAATTTCCTTTGAAATGTAATAATAACAATGAACAATGTAATGAACTCAATGTAAATAATGTTAGTGGTAACATAAACAATAACGTAACTAGCACAACTAACGTAACTACTAATGTAACTAACGTAACTAGCGTAACTACTAACGTAACTAGCGTAACTAGCGTAACTAGCGTAACTAACGTAACTAACGTAACTAGCGTACCAATGTTAAGACCGAAACCAATTCCAGTGATAACGTTTGATGAACTATTTTTGAATTGGAATATAGTAAATCGTATATTTTTATCAGCAAATAGGGATAGAATAATTTTATTATATGGCAACGATAAGAAAGGAGTGTATTACATAGATTATGACCAATTAAAAAAAATAGAATATATGATATCATTGACATCAGCATCTGTAAGCATTGAGCCAGTATGTAATTTAGATAATCCTTGGTTTCATCTTTATTGTAGCCCACCTTCTTCCTATAAAATAAAAGAAATGAAATTTTCAATTTTTAATACTTCTCATGAAAATTCAAATGAAGATGAAAACGACAAAGATGATTACAATGATAATTATGGGTTTGGTTTTGGAATAGGAATGTAAAGTTGTTGAAGATTCCATTGCAATTGTTATCAAGGTCAGGAGGGATTTAAGGAACTTTAAAAAAAGTACATATCCATGGTTTTTTATAAATCCTCATGACAACTTTTTATTTTTTCATGAAAATGTGTGATATGTACTTTTTTGCTCCTTAAGTATGATTTCCTTAAGTCCCTCCAGACCTTGGTAAGACCTTCATAACAAATACAAACAGTAGTCTTTAACACACTCGGAGGGACTTAAGGAACTTTAAAAAAAGTACATATCCATGGTTTTTTATAATTTTCATGACAATTTTATATTTTTTCATGAAAATGCGTGATATGTACTTTTTTGATTCATTAAGTCATTTTTAAAAATTTCTACACAAAAATGAAACTCGTGCAGAAAAAGTTTCAGGTCTTTCAGGACTATGTCTTCACGGCGGACAAACCCTCCAAGAGCAGCTCGTTCTCCTGCTGTTAGAGAAGAAACGGATGAAAGTGACGAACATGACGAACACGAAACAGATGCTTCGGATGATTCATCTTTCTTCTCTCCTTCGGAAAATCAAAGGGGATGTCCAACATGTCGCAACCTTCCGACAGATTCCCTCCGCCTCTATCCAGACACATTCAAGTGCCCAATTTGTCTGACAGAAGAAGTAACAAATGTATTTGCCTTTGTCCCATGCGGGCATTGCATCTGTGGAAGTTGTAAGGACATGTGGATTCCTTCCAATATATCATCCCCTCTTCCAGACATGGCAAATCTGAATATTTCCAATACCAGTAACACAAACAACAATCAAGGCGCAGCGAGTGGTCGCCGTGGAAGACCATTGATGTCTCCACACGAAAGAAGCGCGGCTTCTACAAGACAAAGGAAACAAATAATTCTGAATTCAATTGAAAATTGGCAGTTCAACAATGGTATCATTCTGGATACAATATTTTACTGTGATATTCCAGAAACATTTGAATCACCAGACGAGGAACCACGAGAAGTATTCAGACAGAGACTTACTGATGTTATGAATACGGAAGAAAATGGCGATTTTGGTTATGAACATAATTCATGGGTGTATGCACTGCTTCGTATTTCCGCACATTTTCAAGGAGATAATCCATTGGAATGTGTAAATTATACAATTACACTTCCTTCTGGATGTTTCAATCTTTCTTTGACGATACCTCTCATCAAAGGATTGAAAGATAAGGATGTCATTCAATGTGCTTGCCTTAAAGCAGAAAGTACAAATATTGAAATTGACGTACTTCCTTCACAAAATGAACGTACGACTTACTTCATCAATAATATTTTAACATGTCATGAAACTCTCGTTCAATCTGGTGAAGAACTTGTAAATGTTGCTGATTTTTTTGATTGAAATAAATTAAAAAAATTAATCCGTTTTTTCCAAACAGAAAATGTATTCTTTGATAGAAACATCATTGTTATATTCAAATGATTTGAACCTCTTGTAATCCATCTCTGTAACAGAAACATTTCCATATTTGCTCATTATTTCCATCATCTTTTCTTTTGTTACAATACTTTCGCTATTATATGAAAGAAATATCCATTTTGTATCTAAATTCTTTATAAGATAATCAAATGCTTCTATAACTTCTCTCTTTCTACAAAATGGAGAAATAAAACAATCAGATGGAATTCCAGTTTTCCCTCGGAGTGGCTCTTCTTTTTCTAATTGTTCTGGTGTTTTTGCTATTATATTAAGTGGAAAATAGTTCTTGGAATATTGTCTTTCATTGTAAGGTGGATCTAAATATACAAGGTCTGACCTAAATGATGCCAAGAATTCTTGTTCTAATACATCCTTGTTATATGTCTTTGACTTTTTATTAGGTTTCACTGTATTTTTATGAATTGGATAAATTTTTAAAGATTTATCTGCCTTCGTTTTGAACTTCTTCAAATAACATCCATATACAGCAGGTACATTACTTACAGAATCTGCTGCTATAATAAGTGATGCCAATAAAAACATATATTCGTCTTTAGAAATACATTCTTTCATTGCTTCAATACGTTCCCGCAAATAATCTATCCTTTTTGCATTATCTATCGTAAAAAACATTCGTTCATTTTCTTCATATGGACTATATTCTTTTGTTATCATTCCATGTGTATCTGAATAATTTCCATCATCCAACTCTGTTTGTAAAATATTTATTATATTTTCACATTCCTTTGTAAATGTTGATTGATTGAAAGCATGACTAATAATTGAACTATATAATTCAGCATCATTAGATACAACAATCGCATTATTTTGTCTGAAATAATATGAAATAACACCTGTTCCTGCAAATAAATCACTTATTCTTTTATTTTCAAAAGACGTCCATCCTGATTTTTCTTTAATTTCTTCTATTAGCCAACTGATTAATTGAAACTTTGAACCAATGTAGTTCAAACGAAGTATATTATCCATAGCATCCAATTTTGTAAGAATACCATCATTTTTTCTTTTTTCAAATTTATTCATTGATAATGCAATATATATATTACAAATAATAAAATAAAGTGTATTTAATTTTACCAAACATATCGATTATCGTTTTCTTTGACGATTTTCGAGCAACTTTTGTTGAAAAACATGTGATAATAATGAATCTGGTGTAACTGATTGTGGTGATTCATTATAATTTGAATTATTCGTTTTTAATGTTGATGTTCCATTTCTTTTAGGAACTTTTTGAATGACAAAAAATTCATATATACTGTCATCTATACGTTGCGAAAAATTCTTATGAATATATTTGTTACTCATATTTCTATTTAATAGTTTGAATCCCACATCATTTTGTTTCAAAAACTGTCTCATCATTCGTCTAATTATTGGTATAATTTCTTTCAAAAACATTTTCTTTACTTTCAAATTTATAGAATTAAAATCAACAGAATTGAGATCTTCGTCTTCACTAAATCCTGAAAATTCATAGTCTGTATTATTTTCATAATTATATGTTTCAAGTAGTGCATTTATACCAGTTTCAGCTATTCTTGTTATAACAACACCATTGTCGTTTGTCAAATAATACAAATTTTCAAATAATTCCGAATTCCAAATACCCATGTTATCAATATCTGTCTTTATATAGACATTATCTGGACAATTAACCAAGTAGATAATATCGAATGTTTTTTTAAACTTATCAACAATCTTATTTATTCCATGAGATTTAGATATATCAATTTGATAATCAGTTGGATGTGCATTATATAATTCATTGTAATATAAATTATCTGATGAGTTTAGTATCAATTCATTTGAAATATGTTCTGAACCCTCGTCGTTATCATGATGATATGAATGGCAATTAAGAAGCACATTCCTTCCAGGTGTTATTTTTCTTTTTTTCCTTGTTTGACTCATTATTGTTTGTACCTATTTATATAAAATTAAAAAATCCAAAACAATTTAAAACCAAAATATATTGGCTCATTATTTTTGCATATTGCTTTTTTGTTGCGGTTGTTTTATAACAGCATATATAAAGTATATTCCTCCAATTCGTTCAATATCATACTTTTAAAATATGGTGCAATTTTGTTAGAAGGTTGGTCTCTTACTTTTATCTTAAACTTATCATGAATTTCAAATGAATGGTCATAAAAATATTCATGTTCTAAAATTTCTTCATACAAATTGCATCTAAATATGAAATTAAGATAATGAAAGAAAATGTAATTGATATAAATATCGAAATTTAGTTTTTCAAACAATTGATTTCTTTTAAACATGCATTGTATTAATGCTGCAGTAATTATTACATGTTTTCCATCATTTTTGATAATAGTATTGCTAAAGTTTTCCAAATTTTTATTTAACCTATTATCAATATTTTGATTGCAATACATAAGATTCAAGTTTTCACAAATATTGTATAAATTTATGTTTGATTTTTCCCACATATAATTTACTGATAATGAATTATCAATAAATGATATATAGACCTTGTTCTTGTTTCTTGCGAAAAACAAATCTTTAAAATGACATTCCATGGTATCCGTTATCATTTTACATGAATTATACCAATGTTGACGTTCTTTGGTAACATTGTAACTATATACCGATGATTTCAAGATTTGAAATATCCTAAAGGTATTATTCATTTGATATTGTGTTGTATTTTCATTTTTTAAACTGATATTTATCAATGACTTTTTTTGAAAATTATCATATCTAATTTTTGCATACATAATATCAAATTCTTCAAATGAAAATGCACTTTCAGATAACATATGAATCATATTGAATTTTTGTTCGTTAATATAATTCAATAAGAAATCGTCGTTTTGAAAATAATGCGAATGTATTTCCTTTTTCTTTTTATGAAACTCTTTTGAAACTTTTGTTATCATTACAATACCATTCAGTCCAATGCTTTGTATAATATTGTAAAGGACTTCAGTTGGAATGTTACAAATGGTTTTCATTGAATATTGTTGCAATTGATTCTTTGCGATTCACTTGTTTGAATTATATAAAATAAAGATAGTGTCATTTTTTATAATCTTCTGATATATTTTTTGTATATTTTACTTTCTGAAATGAAAAAATAAAAGCCAAAACCACTGGCTAGTTTTATCTTCATATCCTTTCCCTAACGAAATCGTAACTTTACTTACTGATTTTCTCACGCGTGTAGCCATATGTTTCACCACCGACTACGGTAGGTGTCCCAATTGACGTTACAGGAAAATCAATCTCTACATATTCATATTTTGGATAAATATGAGCATGCTTGTCAAGATATTCCTGCGTGCGAAGCTTCCAATCTGCCCACTCGCGATTGGATGACAAATCGTTTTTGTTAACCAATCGCATATGAGAAGGGAAAGCCACTACAGCACCACGCGTATCAACCACTTGGAAAGATGCAATTACATTTTTGGGAGGGGTATCAATCTTTGCTCTGACATTCCTGTCAACCTCATCAGAATCAATATCTTGCGACCGACGGTACCTTTGAACAAAATTCTTCGAACCCTTGGGACGTCCAGCAACACCAGGACGGTTCGCTTGAGACATTCTTCTGACTGTAGTCCTGAGCTAATTACTTCCGAAAAATCATTTTTTCCTCAAATCCATTTTTTTCAATTGAAATGTTTTTTGAGAAGATACATTGACATTGAGTTTGATATAAGAAATAAGATTTTTTAATATCAAATATGAGTGTCGTTTTTTCAAATGATTATAATGTTAGTATAAATAAGACTATAAAAACAATAGAACATTCATTCACAGAATTGTTTATAAAACAAGACGATTATGATATTCTTTTCAGGAGAATCATTACATATTTAATGAAAGAAAAGTTTATAAACGGAAATATTATAGAGGCAGGTGCTTGGATAGGAAGCAATTCTATTCAATGGGCTATGAATCAAAATAATATTGTTTATGCAATAGACCCTTGTTTAGATAACATAGATTATATTACAAAACTTGCAAATGAAAATGATATAAAGAATATTAAAATTCAACATAATTTATTAAGTAATAAAAATGAAACACTATCTACAAATGATGAAAAAAACAATAATTGTTTTATGAAAAATACAACAGGAAAAATAAAAATGACAGCAGTCACTCTTGACCATTTATATGCTAAAAACAATTTTGATAATATATCCTTTATTCATCTAACCGTGAATGGATTTGAATTCAATGTTATTGAAGGAGCTACAAATATGATTCAAAAGTTCAAACCAATTATTGCATTCAAACAACATTTGGAAAAAGATAATTACAAAGAATTGTGTTCTTTTCTATATGAAAAAGGTTATAATGTTTATTTAATTAATGAAGTGCTGTTTGATTCTAGAATTGACTGTCGCAATTTCATTGCAATCCCTAATGATTACAAAATAAACCTTTATGAAATACATCACTGGATTGGTAACAACAATGTGCTTTTATCTGTATTAAAATGGAATAGTATTCAAAATGTTACGAATGTTACGAATGTTACGAATGTTACGAATGTTACGAATGTTACGAATGTTACAAATGTTACGAATACAACAGCTTATACGGCAACAATTTTTGGAGATTCTATCAAAAATAATAATATAGGAAATATAAAGTCAATTCATTTTAATGGTTATCATATATTTAGTATAAATGACAATAATTATACCAAAATGATAGCTATTGATGAAAATGAAAATTGGATATGTGCAAAACATATATTAGGTGAAGTTGATACAAATTGTGAAGAAACAGTTATAAATGCATTCTTGTCAGCTCGTATAAATGTCAAACAACATAACTATAATATTAAACATATCAAAAAAATTATAAAATAATTACCTTAAGCCCTAAAAAAATATTGCGTTTAAATAGGAGAATATGGAATTATTAAGAAATCAGGCTGCGTATGAAAGAAATAAAAAACAAAGGGATGCAAAAACCTATACATTTGTGCGCAAACAAATGATTGGAAAAGTTGAAAGAAATGTATTTGTCAAACATCAAAATGTTGAAGGTGTAATGAAGAAGGTTGAGTATGTAAAACACAATGGGAAATATATGCAACTTAAAAGATATAAAGATATGATGAAAAATAAAAATTTATATAAATCTCCATCTCCTGAAGGCAAAAAATGTAAAAAAGATTGTGCTGCAATCAACAAATTCTGCAACAAAGTAACTGGAAGATGCAATAACTTCAAAACAACTTCAAAAAAATCCAAAAAGTAAAAATCTTTCTATAACAAATCACGATTATTCAATTTATTTTTTACAAAGGTTATATTATATATATAAACAAATAGTTATAAAAATGAATAGAGTTCATCATGAAACTTCTTTATCTTGATGATTGGAACCATCCTTGTAATCACAAAGCTTTAATGTCATATGGCTTTGATATAACTGCCATAAAAAGATTTGATATAGATAAATTTGATTTAAGCAAATTTGATTGCGTTTACAGTCCATCATATCCAGTAAAAACATCAAAATATCCCCATATAAAATTTATATTTGGCCCACATTTTTCAGTTTTCCCAGAAAATAACAAATTAAATTACATAAGAAGTGACAATGTTGCATATATTGTTCCATGTGATTGGGTTTTAAAATTGTGGAATTCTTTTGATAATGTTCGTGGGATAACATTAAGAACATTACCATTTGCTGTTGATACTGATTTGCATAAAAATGACCAAATAGAGAAAACAAAAATATTTGTTTATTTCAAAGAAAGAAATAAGAAAGATCTTGAGTTTGTAGAAACATTCCTCAAAACAAAAAATTTAGATTATAAAGTTTTTCATTATGGTCATTATAAACAAGATGATTATATTGAATACTTGAAACAATCTAAATTTGGAATTTGGATTGGATGTCATGAATCACAAGGTTTTGCATTACAAATAGCACTATCTCGTAATATACCTTTATTAGTATGGGACATGCATGAATCATCCTATGGAAATAAAAAGTTTTCAGCGACATCAATTCCATATTGGAATAATACTTGTGGTGAATTTTATTTTGATGCATCTGAACTTGAAAACAAATTTGAAGTTTTTACATCAAAACTTCAAACATATTGTCCTCGTCAATATATAATTGATAATTTGTCAATAAATGCATGTCGTAAAAAATTTCAAGATATTATTGCTGATATTCATACTATGAAATAATATGTTATATAAAAACATTTTATATATAATACATAAATGATAAATACTGTCATTATTGATAAACCTATCGCAGATGTGTATCTAATTGTACAATCAACTGATTATCTCAAATATGTATTTGATAACCCTATCATCAAAACAAACGAGTCTGATATCAAAATTTTGGTTACATACAATAAAGAAAAAACATTATCAAAATATGAAAATGATGATTTTATCAAGTTGGTAAAAACTTTATTCACTATAGATGATATAATTGTATCAATTGACCAAAATATTGTATCAAATAAAGCAAACAAATCAGATGACAAACAATTTACAATCAGACAAGTATTATGTGTTGAATTTCAACATAATGATATAATTTTTGCGACGATGTTAAGTAATTTTAAGATATTGATTGAAATTGATGTTACAGAATATAAAAGTATGACAAATATGACATTTAAGACAGTACAAATTATAGAAAACAATAATTTTGACTCAAATAAAAAAA
>Ga0209653_1002288_pt1 | contig 14107 bp, 21 predicted proteins | sample SaaInl6LU_22_DNA_FD_184644 | JGI IMG/M metagenome (GOLD analysis project Ga0209653, IMG submission 184644) | Marine microbial communities from expanding oxygen minimum zones in the Saanich Inlet - ESP_116LU_22_DNA (SPAdes) (version 2) | ecosystem: Environmental > Aquatic > Marine > Intertidal... | reverse complement strand
ATATCTCTTTTTACGTCAATGAGAAGTTGACGGCGTGCTTGTAGTTTTCAACCAGGGCACTGCTTTCCGGGTCTCGTTAGAGAGTAAGCTTGCGCTCTACTACAACTAACTTTGCATCTAGTATAGAATAGGTTTGCTGTACCGATCCTTTCACAGGTTTCATTCTCTTTTAACTTTGTATCTAATTAGGTATAAAGGGTTTGCTGTAAGAAACCTAATATTTTCAAAGAACTCTTTGCTCTCTTAAGCTTTTGAATATTTCGTCAATATGTTTTTGTTCAATAAATCTTTTACTATCCCAGATGGCATTAAACAACCTTACAATTTCTTGCTCAGTATAAGTTTCAGGTTTAAATGATGGGGTTCCACTACCTTTAACCATCTCAAGAAGTAGGTCTGAAATATATCCTTCCTGAACTACCGTTTTTGCCAGCTCCTCCCTTTCATGTTCAGAGCATGAATACCAATAATCTTCTGTGTCAATATTTATATCTGCCATCTTGAATTAAATTATAATGTCTTTATACCTTTCAGAAAGAATAGTTTCGTTCATCACTTGAAGTGGTGAAATAATTTCACCCTTGCAAATGCTTTTAAGAATTGCTGGAGAGAAGCCGCTTACCAAAGCTGTACCAGATTCGGTGAAAGAAACCGGTACATTTCCACCTCTGGATTGTATATTCCAGTAGATGCTGGAAGGCATTGTGTATCCTGCTTCAGCATACATCTCTCTGATCATTTCCTGTGCAGTAGGATTCCACTCTACAAGATCAGTTTTATTCCAATAAGAGTAAGCCCTTGTCGCATTGTCGAATTCCATGTCGGAGAGGATCAAGATCTTCGTTGGCATTTCAGATGCAGGTACAGAATTTTTCACTGCCTGATCCAATATGTGTGAAAAGGTCTTTTGGAGATCAGTGTTCATACCCCAAGCAACTCTAGATAATTGGGAAAACCTCGACTTTAAATCCCCCTTCAGTATTTGAATCTCTGGGTTAGCAGAGAAAGTTACAAAGGAGTCCTTAAAAGCTCCCTCATTTCTTTCAGAAATGTACATCCCCAAAGAGATTGCAACATCCAAGCAAGTAACATTAGGGTTTCCACCAGCTGGTGTCACCATAGAACCTGATGTGTCAACTACCGGAAGAATTCTTTCCTCGCTTCCCTCCATGTAATCAGGAAGTGCTTTCCATTGTTCAGAGGCAAAGTCTGCATCTCCGTGTTTGAGAGTTTTGATCACGTCATAAGGATAAACTGCAGCAGCATTTACTTTCTCCTCACCGGACCTTAGCTTCTCGAGGTACAAATTATATCTCTCCGAATCATTTTTATGAAATGCCTTAGTGTATCTTGCAGCTGCTACTGAAGGAAGCTTACCATATTCAATAGACTCCCAATCTTTAGCACACATAGCCTGCTCGACAACATTTGTAAGACCAACCAGTGTCTTTCTATATTGCTTAGGTGTAAATCCTAAGAAATTTCTTAGTCTGTTTGCTACCGGGCCCTTTCTAGGCATCCATTTAGCACAAAGTCCATTTTCGCTTTCAATACCACTCTTTATTAGATCTAATGCAGGTGATTCGAGCTTGGTACCAATTAACGAAATCAAGTCATCCCATCTTCCATATTCTGGGATGAGATGTAGGTTTTTACCTAGTATCTCTGGGTTTTCGCTTGCTAAGTATGTAATAATGTCCTTGAAGATCTGTCTTTCCCCTGCTCCACCTCTGATGTCCCTTACCCAAAAAAGAATTCTCATGGCTGTAAGTGGATTTTCGTGAAACGCAAGTGAGAAGTTTGCAATAAGCCTTTGCTTATCCTGACCTCTCATAGCACCAATCATGAAGAATAAATCTACACAAGCATTCAAAGAAGATGAGTTGGTTGCCATCCCATTTTCTGTGGTGGTGTTCTTGGTTCTGAGTGCGTCTACAAGTTTCATATTACCGATTTTGGATTTTATATACCTCTAAATGTTAATTGTTTCTTATTTTTTGGAATGACATCGCAATATTAATGGGATAGTACGAACTAAAAAAAATGTTACCGAAAAATTCTAAAATCTTTTCAGCACATAAAGTTTTTTACTTGCTCTAGTGTAAGCTGTATACTTGATTCTGTTTCTTTCTATGACATCCCAATTCATCTCAATATCATCCTCCATTACAAAGGATGTTTCGTAGGTACTGCCCTGAGACTTGTGTGCTGTTATACAATAAGCATAGGAGACATCAGCAAATTCTCTGAGAAAATCATAGTAAGCAATCCAGGACTTGTCCTTTCCTTTCTTCTGGATTGCTATATTCTTAAGAATGTTTGCTACTCTTTTGAAATCATATTCACTATCCTCATGAAGAATCTCTATTGTGTCTTCGTGTCTTGAGTTATTGTCGTCCAAAAACCAGACACGGGTTTCATAGTATTTTAGATCCACCTCCAGATCTTCAACCTTAGCCTTCTGTGTTTTTATCTCAAATGAATCAACTGTGAATTCATCATTAGTGTTGAAAACAACCATTCCATTAACAATATAGGGACTATTGATAATGAGCTTTTCACCAACAAGTATTTTCTCGCTGATTTGCTCCTCCCCATAGATTACTCTTCTGACCAGAGTGTTCATGGTTGACACAGTTTTATTCCTCCAAGCTATCACCTTAGCATATTCGGAGTCTTCCTCGAAGCTTTTGGTTTTGAAATACTTTTCCATGTAAGAGGAAATGTTTTTCCTTACCCCAGGATCTCCAAGATTTAGAAATTCAATACCTTCCCCAGATTTATTAGTTATGGTCTGTGGTAGAATACCAGAATCTGCCTCGTTAATATTTTCACGAATTTTTACAGAAGAACTAATTATCGGATTATCAAGCTTTTGTCTCATGATGGTCTTAAGATCCAAGGTCTTAATGTCATACTCCTCTGCAAGCTCTTCTCTAAAGGGTATACAATCGGGTTTACCAACAGGTGGAATTTGTGCAGGATCACCCATGCATATTACCTTTATATTTTCCCTGTGCTTAATTATTTTTTCAAAGAGATCATCATTCAACATGGAGACCTCATCGATTATTAGAAGCTTAATTTTCGATATCTTCGGCTGAAATCCAGGATCCTTGACAAACTCCTGCTTCCCGTCAAGTGTTATCTTCTCCTTTAATCCAAGTAACTTGTGAATGGTTTGGAATGAGACACGGGTGTCGTGTATATCGGACGATCTACGAATCACCCTGACTGATTTATTAGTTGGACCCGTAACGGCAATTCTGTACCACCCCTTATCCCGATAAAGCTCTGTTAAAAGGTAGTTAACTAAAAGACTTACACAAAATGTTTTACCCGTCCCGGCCCAACCTCTAAGCACATAGATGGACCTGTCAGTTGGGTTCCTAACATAATTTACAAGCTTCCCAAATGCCAGCCTTTGGTCGCCATTTAATATCGAGGTATCTACTATTTTTTTATTGATAGCCATTAAGAGAAATCTGTGGACGAAGAAACCCTTAATCCATCGATTTCTTTATCGTAATATTTGGGATCGTTAAACAGGGAACTCCTTTCGTTGTTTTTATAATATTCAGCATCAACAGTCAAACCATTAGGCCCTCCCCACTCAAATGCCATATCTAAGAATGCTTGAGGTTCCTCCTCTGCACCGTACTCATCAACTACCCGACCACTCCTGATAAAATCAATGAGTTGCTGCTTATCTGAATAGTACTTATTATCGTGGAAGTTCCAGCAGAATTTCCAGCCCATACTACGTTTTCCAAGGTGAATATTAGATCCTTCGATAAACTCATCCCATGGGTTCATTGGACTCCACTCGTCTTCTGGGTCGTCAATGTACCTAAAACTGTCAGATATAAGATCTGGTGTCATCTTGAGACCAATAAGTCTTACCCGAAGTCTATCTCTACGATCTTCCATTTCGGATTCAGGAGGAATTCTATAATAATTTGTTCCCATTTAGTTATTGGTTGGAAATACAGGCTTAAGAACCTTACTTTTTATTTTTGATTATCTCGTCAATTATGCCATATTTAACAGCTTCCTCTGCATCCATCCAAAAATCTCTGGAAGCATCTTCAGCAACCTGCTTGGGGTCTTTGTCGCAATATCCACCTAGAAGTTCAAAAAGAATTTTGTTATATTTTTCCCACTCCTGAAAATCAATCTTAGCATCCTGGATGTTACCGTGGAATCCTCCAGATGACTGGTGAAGCATTACTTTAGAGAATCTCAATGAATATCTTTTACCTTTTGTTCCTGCCCCCAGTAGTATAGAACCCATGGATGCAGCCATACCAGTATTTACTGTGATGATATCAGATTTCACATATTCCATAACATCCACCATAGAAAGACCGGATTTAACTGATCCTCCTGGTGAATCTACATGCATAGTGATATCTTTATTATCAATAGAATCCAAAAACATTAGCTGAGCTTGTACAATAGATGACATCTTATCATTTACAGGACCAGCAACCCAAAGTAATCTATCCATCATTAACCTAGAGAAGATATCCATTTGGGTAGCACGAAGTTCCCTCTCTTCCAAGATATATGGGGTTAGTGAATTCTCAATCATTTTAGAGTAGTTGTGAACATCTAGAGATCCCAGTTTGTGATCACTAAGGGCGTATTTTTCAAATTCTTTTCTCATTCTTTTTTTAATTTTTCTATTTTATAACTATAGGGTTCCTCGCCCCAAAGATTAATTGCTATTGCTTTCCTAGTTCCGTCAGTAACTTTACTAACAGAGTGAGTAACAGATCCAGCATCAAATATTATAAGCCTATTTGGTGCTGCATATATTCTCTCTGGATCTTTATCATGGCCATTGGTAAAAATTTCGAGCATTCCGCCACTAAATTCATTTTGATCTGGATAATATACAGAACCGATGATAGGTGTTTGGAGTTGTCCGGTTTCTCTGAATAATATTTCGTCCTTATCGTAATGTAGATCGAGATTATCTAGAAATGGATTGTCATCTTCAGCAGATTGTATTCCTGTCCAATATTCAAATCCGGCAACATTAAATGCCATGTTGAGTGGACAATTGTCACCCCATACATATTTAATAAGTCTTTTCTTCACAGTATTTGCTGGTGAATCCCACCACCCCTCCCAGTAATAATACTTACCTGGGTCGGAGAAAAAATCTTTATCCTCCCGTATTTTTTTCAGCAGCTCCTGATCCTGAATAAAATCGTCGATCACCACTATCATCCCTGCATATTAGACTTTAAAAATTGAGTTAATTGGTTTCTTCCAGATTGCATGGTCGTGCAAAGGAGTTCCCTCTTCACCCGGATCCTCCTTAGTAAAATAATACATAGCGAAAGAAAGCCTGTCCCTATCTGTTGGGGTTTTTAGTTCCTGTGGATGTCCGTGGTTAGAATTATAAGTTGTGTTAAATATAACTGCCCGGTTGAATATGGGTTCTATCTGAGAAACACAATGTGTCATCCCTTTATCCCAAAGCTCTAAATCACCTCCCCAGTTGCTATTCCAATCCTCGTTAAGGTATAGCAAGAGGTTTATTCTCCTGTACATTTTTTTGTCTGGATGCATGAGGTAATCTGAATGTATAGCAAGTTTTCCACCAGATTTAATCTTATGTATACCCCCACCAGAAAAAAGATCATCAGGTTCTAAATCTGGTATTCCCGTTAATTCCTCCAAAAATTTTAATAGCTCAGGTGAATTTAGATACTGCATAATTTCAAAAGCTTTAGGTGCTTGGGATGCTATATCTGAAATGTTTGATTGACACCACGGGGTAAAAAATTTATTAACCTGTCTCCCGTCCATCTTAACAATGTCTGAATTGTCAAATCCCCAAAAGTCAAAATTGCGGATCTCATCTATTGCTTTCCTAAGAAAGTCTGTGTCAGAAAAAAAATTGTCTATTATAATATGTGGAAACGGATAAGCTTTAGAATAAGCAGTACTTAAATGATTCGATAACTCCGTATTTACCATAATTCTAATTCTGTTGGGCTTGTATTCATTTTACCCTGTATGTGGAGAATTATTTCCCTTGCTTCCTTTAAATCTTCAAGCACATCCAAGATATTGATCTTGTGATTCTTTGATATCGTTAGGTCTTCAATATCACTAATAGCTGAGTTCATTTTTGCTCCAGCTTCCTGTAGCATATATTTTACATTTTCCATGGTATACAATTTGGATTATACCTCAAAGATACCAGGAAGCAACGAATAAAAAAAATTAAATGAGGGAATTGTTAACAGTTCTGTGACCAACACCACCAACACCTGCTATTCCATTGTAAAGAGAATATACGCTTTTTATGGTACTATCCCAGGGAAACTGGGATTCTGAAAGTCTAATCATGGGCTTTACAGACATAAGTTGATTCTCTCCCATTACATTAGAGAATTTACACCTCAGTGTGCATTTACCATGTGTCGGACAAATACAATGTATGTAAACGACCCCATCTCCGGATGACTTTTGAAAAAAATCGGAGAAGTGGGTATCAAAACCCTCCTTCTCCTTTAAGTATGTTTGTAATTCTTCTAAGAACTTCATTAGAATTAGACCATATGTTCATTGATCCACTCTTGGAGTTTGCTCTGTGTCATTGCTCCAGTTTTCATAGAAACGTCTTTACCGTCCTTGAAAATAGTCATTGTCGGAATGCTTCTAATACCTCTTTCGACAGCAATTTCTCTAGATTCATCCACGTTTACCTTGACAACCTTAAGGTTAGGATTCGCCTCATCAATTTTTTCTAGCACAGGACCTAGCATTTTACAGGGTCCGCACCACGGGGCCCAAAAATCAACTAGTACATTTCCACCTGCTTCAAGCTCCTGATTAAATTCTTCTATCGTCATAATTTATATTTATTAGTTAGTTATAGTCATTCTTTTCTGTATTATTCCACTAAATTAGAATAGTCTGAACCATGTCTGGTTGCTTTCTATATATTAATTGTGGATTGGGTGACATTATAACAGAAATGCCGTCTGATAAGTCATGTAATCCAGAAATGTAGTTCTGTACGTCATCCCTCTTTTCAGGTGGAAACGAATATGTTTTCATCACATCATCAACTATTTTACTTAAAGATGATTCGAACTCACTGGGGTCATGAAACTTGAAGTATTTTTCATACTTCTTCACAAAATCCCTTATCATTGCTTGCTCTGGTTGTGTGAGAGATAGGTCAGACATAAAATCATCGAACTCCATAATTAACTTCATAATCGAAACACTTGTTATTTTATCCGATATATATCTAATAATACTAATTCATATTAGCATGTCTACAGAAGAGAAAGATACACAAATCGAAGACCAAGTTGATTTTACAGCAGGGCAAGAAATTAATCAAGAAGAGCTCACACCAGAAGTAAGCGATTTTGACCAAACAGAAACACCGGAGGCTGAACAAGAAACTCCTGAGGTTGAGGCTTCAGAGGAAACTCCACTTAATACCGAGGTAGAATCTCCTACATCTATAGAATCCCCGGAAACCACTAACGTTGAACCTGAAATGGGAACACAAGAAACCTCACAACTCAATAGAGTAATGAGGTTTGAAGATTTTGTAAATAACAGGGATTAATTCTTATCCGACGATCTTCCAAGATCCCTTCGGATCAAACCTCTCACGTAATGAGATATTGAAACCGGAGGTTCACCCGTAGTTAAAGCTTTCTTAGAAATCTTTTTACTTAGCTCTTCCAAGTCTTCTGATGATAGTAAGACTTGGATTTTTTCTGTTTTATCTTCTGCCATAATTGGTTTTTATTTCTGTTTATATATTTAATCCTCCGGATCTAAAATTTCTATAAATTCTATTCCCCCGTAAGGATCTCCTTTTGCTTGCATTGGTGAATAGTCATCAACTCTATCAGATACTACAAAAGCTTTGTGAGGATTGACCATAACTCCAAGTTTCTTCATTAGAGGCCTGTTGGCTAAAAAAGGAGTACTTTTAGATATTCTATCGGTTGGTGCTACTTTTACACCTGGTATTTTCAAGCCATTAAATATAATATCCATTTCTATAATAGGCCTTTCCTCGGTATCTCTTCCTATTTCGGTCTTAGTTCTACCTACTATCTTGCCCTCCATTTCGTTCTCTCCAATCTTAAACCTGACGACATCACCATCTTCAATAACTTCGTCCGCATGTATAGATGAAGCTGTTGATCCGTTTCCAGTATCAAATTTAGCTACCATCTTTCCTATAGAAGGTATCTCGAGAGTTTCTAGGTATCCAACCTCAAGCTTAGTTTGCGACCAATTTTCTTTCCCAACTACGTAATCAAGTACATCATCGACAATAGGTTTCCCTATAGCTTCTGAAATCCCTTCAGTCCCTGGGGAGGAATTAACCTCTAATATGAAAGGTTTACCTGTTTTAGAATCTACCATTATATCAACACCACACCAATGACAGGAAACCGCATTAGCTGCTTCGCAAGCTATTCTTTCTATTTCTTCGTCGGTTTCATATGCAGATACCTCTCCACCTAGAGTATAGTTGGTTCTAAAGTCTTTCTCCACCGCTTGTCTTTTCATAGCACCCAAAATTGTACAATTCTTTGCACCTGGATTAAGTGGATCAAACTTCTTAACTATTACCTGTATTCTAATATCGAAGTCTGAATCTATTTTTTCCTGAAGTAGAATTTCCCCATCAGGGTCAAGTTTTTGTATGGTCTGATAAACAGACTTTAACGATGCATACGAATCAACTATAGAAACACCTATTCCCTGAGCACCTGAGAGCAATTTCATAACTACTGGAAATTTACCACCAACCTCTTCTAAAGCTCTATCAAGTCCTTCTATACTGTTTACCAAAGAGTATCGAGGTATAGGTAATCCCTCTTCCTCCAATACCTTCGAGGTAAGATATTTACTTTCACAAATTTCTATTGATTCTAGGGAATTTACACAAAAGTACCTAGAAGCTTCAAGATCTCTCATAACCTGCTTGGTATATGAGTTTGTTATAACTCCTCTTCTTGGAACTATTGCTGTTGTTTCTGGTCTAATAAGAATTTCTTTGGGTTCTTCATCCTGAGTATATTTAACTACATGTCCGTTGTAAACTTTTTCAAGTACCACGTTATTAACGTTAACGACATTAAACTCAATTCCCCTTTTTTCACATTCCTCCAAAAAGGATTTTGCGGTTTTACTTGGCTTTGATTCTCCGCTTAGCATGAGTATATTAACCATCCCATTTTCTTCGGCTTCATTGAGAAAGGATCTAAAATCTAAAGCGGGTGAAAGCTTTTTCATATGGTAAAAATTTCTTTGTTGTATATATCTTACCTGTGTATGCTTATTTCCTTTTTGACCCTAGCCAATGCGCTTCCTATAACATGGTGCATGTCATAATACTTATATTCTGCCAGCCTTCCGCCGAAAATATATTTATGAGAAATCTGTGACGATAGATCTTTATAAGAGCTGTATATTTTTTTATTTTTTTCATCAGAGACCGGATAAAATCTTTCCTTCCCAGGTTTCCACTCCGCTGGATATTCTTTAGTGATGATTGTTTTTTCAGACTTTGTCCAATCAAAATGTTTATGCTCGCAAATTCGAGTCCAAGGTATGCTAGATTCTGTATAATTAACTATTGCATTACCCTGATAGTCTTCCATATCCAATACTTCCGTTTCGAAGTCTAAGCTTCTGTATTCTAAAACACCCTCTGAATAATTAAAGAACTCGTCTATAGGTCCAGTGAAAACTATCTTTCCTGCTTTACCCTCCCAATATTCACGATCCTTCAGAAAATCTACCCCAAATTCAACAGGTATGCTACCCTGTATGTTTTCTATCATCTTCGTATACCCACCTATAGGAATTCCTTGATATCTGTCAAAGAAATAATTATCGTCGTAAGTTAATCTGATCGGGAGTCTTCTTATTATGGAAGATGGTAATTCTTTTGGGTCTCTTCCCCATTGTTTTGTTGTGTATCCCTTTATGAAAGTTTCGTAAATCTCCTGACCAACCTCGTTTAAAACCCATTCCTCCAAATTGGAAGGATTTTTAAATCTAACCCTGACTTGATCGAGCTTTTCTTTAGCCTCCACTGGTGTTGACACACCAAACAATTGATGTAGGGTCATCAGGTTTATAGGAAACGAGTACATATTATTTTCGTACTTAACCTTGGGCCTGTTTACATAATTATTAAATTGTGCAAACCTGTTAACATAATCCCATATTCCTTTGTCGGATGTGTGGAAAATATGAGGACCGTATTTGTGTACCTCTATACCATGCACATTTTCGGTATAGCAATTTCCACCGTTATGATTCCTCCTCTCGAGGATAAGGCAGCTCTTACCGGACTCTGTAAGTTGTTGTGCAAATACACTACCAAAAAGGCCGGAGCCAACTACGATATAGTCATAAGTATCATTCATTATTCAATTTCAAGGGTCATTTTATTTTTCATCCATTCAACTACACTATCCAGATCTTTTCCTGGTTTAAATCCATGGTAGAATAAAACCCGACTACTATCATCACAGGTCTCGTACAAACGAGTATCTAAATTATCCAACGAATATTCTCTGAACTTATCTATAACAACGTTTTCTTCTGTCTCTATATCTAAAAAAGAATCAAAAGATGTGGTATTAAAAAATACAAGGTCAAAAAAATCTGTACAGCCTCTTTTCCAGAGGGTAATATTATAAGCGGTCTCCTCTCTAAAAGGGAAATATATCTCTTTTTTCTTAAGAAGATACGGATTAAGTAGGATCGATTTCCACTCCTCCAGGAAATCTAGACAATTGTCGTTATATGAAATCATGCTGGCCCATAAATATTTACAAGATCTTTCAGCAATACCGAAATATTCCATGAGCTTAGTTTCATCATAAACAATAGTCTCTTCACCAAAAGATTTCCATATCCAAACGTGGTCTTGAGGCCCTGAAGAGGACATTGGTAACTCGTAACTTTCGTTGATTATCTTTTTTGGATCAAATCTCTTGCTCAACACAATATCACAATCCATATAGAGGATGTGTTTGTCGTAATTTAGTCCATCGATGAGAATATCGGGTTTATAATAAGTAAGATCGGGTTTCTCCGTATCCAAATCCCATCTTATCTTGGTAAGGTTTGTGTATTCTAATGTAGATTCAAACCCAACTGTATAGTATAGCACATGGACATCTTCGGAATTAGAATATTTTCTAGAAGCCAAAAAAGCATTTACCATACTTTCATAACCAGAATCTGAATATACCAAAATCTTCATTACCCTCTAACCTTAGTTTGTTTAGTAACTTCACTAAAAAGATGATCCACCTCCACTACAGCATGAAGTTTTTTAAGTTCAGTACATTTTTCAAAGTCCTCCTCAAGTTCAAAAAAATCCAGCAGTTCTTTTACTCTTTCGCACTTAAATGAAGTTGAGAAGTACTTATCGGATATGAAGAAAGTTCGGTGCTTCATTATCATGTCATAATTGCTATACACGAAGTCCCGGTATTCCTCAAACCCCTCATCAAAGAGATGCTCAGTAAACGGATCTATCATTACTTATCGATATTTCTGAGTCTCAGCCAATTCTTGATGCTCAAGGTAGCGGTGGTTAGAATAAGCATACCTCCAATAAAGAATAATCCATTAAACTCGTTATAACCGGAATAAGAATAAGTTAATTGGACTAATCCAAGCATATACCCAAACCACATTAAAACCCAAACTAAATCAGGTATTCTCTTTGTGGTTTTGCTAACCTTTTTAACTTTTTCGTCATGGACCACTCTTGATAGAGCATCCTGTAGATCCTTACCATAAGCAGGAACTTTACTTATTTTACCATCTTCAGATAGTATAGTAACCTCGTACTTAAGCCAATCGGGGAAAGATTCTGAGTTCTTTCTATACTCAGCCTTGATGGCTTTCCTTTTCATTTTTTCTTTTTTCATATTCCTTTTCGATTGATTTGACATAGTCCATTGAATCTGTACTTCCTATTATAGCATCTGGTTTATACAGGTAAGTTTCTAGGAACCTTTTATCGTCCCCATACTCTTCCCTGATTTTCCTGAGATTTACTAATTCGGGTAGGTATCTTTTATTAAATCCCATATTAAAATAAAGTGTTGATTGTAAATAAATTAGGAGAAATTGGATTGTGCCCCATTACCTCAATGAATCTATTGATAGGATCTAATATAGTTTTTGTAAACTGCTGATCAAAATCAATAGGTGGTGCAAATTCGTAAGGATGTGTACCCTGAGAGTATGCAAAAACGTTATTGTCTCCAATGTTCTTAACCTTAACAAAATAAAACCTAACTTTTTCTCCACTTCCTATTAGAGGATATTTGTCTTTATATTTTGTTGAGTTTAATAGGTAGTTGTGATAAGCAGATGCCCTGACGTGTATCGGACACCCCTTTGCAACTTCCAAAGCTGTGGTATCATTAAGAACAAATTTTTCGTAATTATTTAGATTCACAGCAACTGAGATATTCTCAGGTTCCTGAGCTTTAAAATCAGTTTTAATTTTCTTTAGTTCCTGGACGAATTCTCTCAATTCAAAAGATCCACCTTTGCTAAAAATAAACTTGGTCAAATAGATTAACTTCTCTCTAACAAAGGATGGTGTACCGCCCTTTACCATCTCAACACCCGTAGTTTTGATAGAGGTTAAAGGATCTGAATGAACTCCATCTGAATAAACAATGTTTGTAACGTACTTCTTTTTACCCAGGAAAATTCCATTTATGGAAAGGGTTTCCATTTCAAAATCCTGGTAATTATCAGTACCCCATTTTTCAGCATATATGTCAAAGCACTTCTTCAGATATCCAACCAGCCTATTTTCATTTATTGCAAGAATCAGATCTTTATCGCTTCCTTCCCACCCCTCACAAGAAGCTACAACCTCCTGAAAGGTTACATAGTTAGAATCTGTATCTCCATAAACAACCATAGGCTTGTGAATCTTCTTAACGTTAGTAAGACCCAACTTATCGTGAAGCTCCTTATCCTTGTGCCAGAAGTCGTGAAAGTATTTGTGGAGAATCTTTTCAGAATGCTTTATAAGATCCTGTCCTTGCAGGGTTACAGCTTCAGCAACTTCTGGATTAAAGCAAACAAACCAGCTGTTACCAATTGCTCCGTAGATGGAATTCATGGTAAGCTTAATAGCTTGCTCTTCGTTTTTAAGCTCATTTTTAAGAGAAGTGAGCCTTTCTATTTTTTCCTTAAGTGCTTGTACTTCGGACATTATTTATTTTTCTATGATTCCTACTGCTGTTGAAGTCTCTGTCTGTGAAGAAAAGAATACTATTCGGTTTTCGTGAACGTAGCACTCAGAGGACTCTGCATCAACGTAGTTAAGATGTGATTTGTAGATAGAAGATTCCAATGGATCCCCTACAGTAATTTCTGATGGGCCTATATTTAATTTATAATCAAACGAATCGCCATTGATTTTAACCTGCTCCTTGTTTACCTTATACACAAGCAATTCTTCAGAGTTTGTTTCAAGACCACATAATGACATAACGGATGAGAAGTCTGAATTATAGATGTTGAATTTGGAAAGTGCATCTTCCTTAGAATGAACCATTTCCAATATGTTATCCTCAACATAAGAAAGTAGAGAAAGGTCCGCACATCTAATTCGGATCTTAAGTGATGGAGATACCACATTCATTTCAGAAGCTAAGCACTCCCCGTCAATTTCGGAAATATTTAGATCCAAGTGGATATCCTCCTCTGGTCTAAAATGTTTAAAACAATCCATCAGTCTTGTCACATCGATTAGACCAATCTTTACTCTGTCACATTCAAGATCATCAAATTCTGGTATGTCCTCAAAAACCTGATTAATGTCTACTGATGTGTATTTCATTACAGATTTATCGGGGGTGTGTACCTTACAAAATAATTTTTCGGAACTTAGTTCCAATAAAACGCTCTTATCAACTACCTTTAACTTTTTCAGAAAAGAAATAAGATTGCTTGTGCTTGTTACCCTAATTTTCATTTACTTCGATTTAACTTTAATCTTCTATAATCGATATCTAAATTAATTTCGTCTAAACACAAAAAATCC
>Ga0209653_1002280_pt1 | contig 14144 bp, 10 predicted proteins | sample SaaInl6LU_22_DNA_FD_184644 | JGI IMG/M metagenome (GOLD analysis project Ga0209653, IMG submission 184644) | Marine microbial communities from expanding oxygen minimum zones in the Saanich Inlet - ESP_116LU_22_DNA (SPAdes) (version 2) | ecosystem: Environmental > Aquatic > Marine > Intertidal... | reverse complement strand
TGATTATTGTTAGAGTTTTTAAAGTTGGAAATAATTTTATTTAAAGTATGTATATTACTATTAACTTTTGGTTCTGTAGTATTAACTTGCTCTTTACATGACTTAGCATGAAATATAAGTACTATAGTAACCAGTGTTTTCATAATTTTTTTTTTCATAATTTTAGTTTGTTGATTTATAAAATCTAAATAGGTTGTTTACATTAAATTCATTGCTATTTGTGTCAATCGTAAAACAATGAACTCATCTCTTTTTGGATACAATCTTATAAAGAAATGTCCTTTTGCGCCTTTATAAATTTTATCAATTTCAGGGTATTCGTTTTTTATTTCATCATCCATAAACGTCTCTTTTTCTAGAGTTATTTTCCTAATACTATCTGTAAATTTTTCTGAAAATAGTATTTTGCTATCTGAGTTTAATTTTATGGTGGAACTATATGGGGAAGTGTAACGATGGATTTTTGCCTAAAGTAGTCTCCTTGGTATTTTATTTCTTGCAAATAGCTCAAGTTTTTCAATACGATTTATTTTCTCCTGAGTTATTTTTCCATGTCGATATTTTTCAATAATCTTATCTATTTCATTGAGGTGATTTTGTTATCTGGCTATAATTTAGTTGTTAACATTATTTTTTCTTGTGTATCTATTTTTTGACCTTTAATTTTTAAAAAAAGTATTTCGCGATTAGCTGTTATAAGACCTATGTCTTTATAGTAGCATACAATAGAGTTGTTTGCTTTTTTTAAGTATTCTGTAGATTGGTAGCGTAATCTTCCTAAGATGTCGAATATTGTTACTATAACTTTCTCATCTCTTTCTGAATAAATATTCACTGTCAAATATTCATTAGATGGGTTTGGGTATATAATTATTTTTTGATTATAATTTTTTATAGGGTCCGTTAACTCTTTTGTTGTGTTTTGATTTTCTGTCAATTGAATTTTATCAACTTCCTCTAATTCAACCTTAGATGTTAAAGATTTTGCGCTTTGTTGAATTGGATAAGAAAATTTTTCCTGTATATCTTTTGAAAGTTTAGCATAGTTAAACTCATATATTTTTATTCTGTCAGGAATTTTAAATCCAGAACTATTCAGATCTGATCCCCAAATAATTTTTGCACTATTTTGTCTATTTAAAAATTCCGACATATTAATGTTTCCTGCATCAAAATTATAGTCTAAACCAAAATATGCTAATGATAAATATTGCGTTGTGGTTGGCAAGGGAGTTTGATTTAATTGTACTTCTATCCACATAAAATGAGCTGTAAAAAAGTATCTTACTGTCCAGACGGCATCAATAGGGGTATAACCAGATACACTAAATAACGGGTCGAACAAGATATAATCGAAGTGAGTATCGTTACTATGATATCTCCGAAGCAATAATGTTTCTTTTTTATAAAAAACTTCCAATAAAACACCTTTGCTTGTAGTGAATTTCAACAACTTATCGTGATTCCTAACAGCTTCAAAATTTGCTTCTGCAACGAGTCCGTCTGTATTACTAGACAAATAGCTTAAATAATTCATGGGAGTATACTGGGAATTGTGATTACCACTGGAAGGACTGGTATAGACTGTGTTTCCATAAGGGGCAAAATAAGTATATGGACCTGCTTGACCATATGAAGATTTGCATGCTAGAATTATTACCAAGAAAAACACGATTCGGGTAGTGCACAAAAACTTATTAAATTTTAATTTAGACATAGTTCTATTAATTAAAGTTAGCTTGAATTTGTAACCAAATGTCTGGTCTATCAGTTGTTAATACTGATATCCTAAAATATGGAATTCTCATCAGATAATAATGATCTCCTCTAATATCTGTAGATGCATCTTTGTTCAACCATTGTGCCCACCTATCTACTATTCCCTTAGGCCCCATAGCTTCTTCGGGATATATACCTGGTCTTAAATTAGTTTGATCATAAACGTAATGTAACAGGTTTTGAAATTCCTTTCCATGTCTTGTAAAAGGCTTAAGATAGCTTTCATCTGTGTTTTTGAAGTTAGTTTCATAAGCCATGATTCGTTCACCAGCTTGATTGTACCAGTCATCTACGAACTGAGCTTTTTTGTTAACATCTTTGCCAGGCTGAATCACCGGAAAATAAAGAACTTTGGTCAAAAGAGTTTTGTTAAAACTCGTTGGCATATTCTGCAAAATATCGTTATATGTATATGTAGTTTTAAAAGCTACATATTGCAGAGCATTTTTAGTATTTGCAATTTCTATACATTTTCTTAATATCAGCATGAAATCTTGTTTTTGCAATTGGTAAGCATTAGGATTTTGTCTAGGGTCATAATTGCATCTTGCTTCGCATACTTTTGTATAAGGGTTTAACCTAGGTCTTGCACTTTTTATATCAATAGTCAAAACAGTGTTTTTTGCAACCATTTCATCAATTAAATCGGCAAAGGTTATGAAGTTGTCTTTGCTAACCGATTCATTACGCCTTTTTAATTTTAAAGAGGTAAGTTCGCTTAAGTTTTTGTCGAAAATATAATTAGTATCTGGACCAGTATAATTGGTTAGCCGATGTAAATTATAGTCATGACTAACCACCATTTGATTATCTTTAGTACGCATAATATCAGACTCAATAACAGTAGTATAATTTAAAGCTGATTGAATTGCTTCTGGCGTATTTTCTGGAGGCCCATTACCTAAATTATACCCCCAATAACCTCTGTGGGCGGCATAAATTAAATCAGAGCCTTGGTTTACTTTTGGAGTCTTAATCTCTTTCCAAGTTCTACAAACTTGATCGTCTGAATTATTTATATCGTGGCAAAAATGGTTTGGATCAAATAAAATATTGCCTCCTGTAGGACTTAAAATACCCAATCCCGGTATTTTTGCTTCCAAAAGCATGGCATTTGTGGTGAAAAAAAATACTTGGACTTTTTGATTAAAAGACAAAAAGTCATAATCGGAAGTTTTAGTAGTATTATCATATCTGGTTTTATCTATGCCCCATACGGCACTTTTTATATCATCTGAGCTCCAAGAGCTAGGATAATGTTGTACCCATTTTGAATCTCGATGATTTGGAATGGCATTTTTATTATACACATAAGGGGATCCGGAGAATTCTAAAGAAGTAACACTTGATCTAAGAAGGTATAATAATGTGCCTTTTTTATTTGGGTCAGATTCATTGTAAGTCCAAAGCTCAATTTGTATATGTCCTCCTTGGTTAACTTCGCCTTTAATACCACCAGAGAGATTGGTTTTAGGATCAAATAGATCTCTCAAGGCAATTTCTCCTGTTACACTTAAGCGGTTTTGACCACCTACTATTGCATATGACAATAAGAAAGTCATACAACAGAAAGTCCTAATAAAATACTTGTTTAAGGTACTTTCTAAAACATTAGTAGTTATCATTACTTATTGTGTTTTTTAAGGTTATCTTTTCCTACAATTAAAGATTTAACTAATTTTAGTAGGGTTTTGTAATCTTTTTTTACTTCATCTAATTCCTCTTGTTGTTTGATGGTATATAATGTTAGTTCCTCTATTTTCTCTACTAGCTTTACATTGATTTCATGAAGAGAATATCCATCTTTGTTTACTTCAATCTCAGAGGGTATATTAGGTAAATGTTTGTGTTTTTGAATGTAAATTGATAGTTGTTTTAGAGACATTAATTTGTAATTCTTTGAGAATACATAATCAGCCCATGTTGATTGAGGTCCTAATCCATAGTTTTCAGATAGCAAACCTTTCTGCACAAATAAGCTGTACTTACTTCTATTTTGTTTACTAACAGAAGGTAAATTAACACCTCCAGTCACAAAAGTTGAACCATCGTTATCTATCAACAAATGTGGTGTACTATCAGATCCTGTTAACTTATCATTGGCTGCCAATGCCAATTTACCTTCAGAATTAATACGAGACCAACGAGAGTTTCCAGTTTCTGTATGGTCTAAATCAATCAAAGGATCGTTACTAATGCCTCCTGAACGTACCCTCAATGCACCATCAACATCTAATTTTCTCGTTGGATCAGTTACTCCAACAGCTAATTTTCCTGTTTGAATTTTCAATCCATGAGATAAATGAAATATCCCACTAGTTCCTGAAGGATTAAAACTTATTGTTCTTTGAGGTGTACTCCAAACTCCTCTACTAAAAAATATACGAGACACTGAATTTGCATCATTGTCTGAAAGCCCAATGTTTTTCCAATTAATATAAGTGTAACCACCTGGAGCTACCTCTGAATTCCAAAACCAATTTTCCTGTGCTTGCCCAGTTTGGTTAAAATTCACACACAACATAAACAAGAAAAATACTTGACCTAATCTTAAAACTTTCATAATTTAAATTTTATAAATTTGTACTCTAATAAAGTAAGTTGATAGTGTATAGGCAGAACTAAAATTCACACTATGTTCTACCTATACAATTAAAAAAACTAAACTAATTACTAATATCCGGGGTTTTGGGTAATTGCAGGGTCTGTGTTTATTTGGCCCAGGGGAATTGGCATCAACAATTCATTTTCACCAATCTGAATGTTCAATCCTTCAGCTTTAAACCAAGCATTCATAACAGAAATTGCTTGGCCAGTTCTCAATAGATCAAACCATCTATGCCCCTCACCAACCAGTTCAAACCTTCTTTCCTTGGCAATTGCATCCCTTAATTCAGATTGCGAAGTTGCCGCAGTCTTTGCAATTCCTGCTCTATTTCTAATTTGGTTCAGATAATTTGCAGCATCCGTTAAATTATTCAATTCATTTTCACATTCGGCCAGCATCAAGATAACATCAGCGTAGCGTATCACCACAGTATCAGATGGGCCATCCTCCGAAACGCTTGCTGATGGCTTGATCTTTAACGAGTACGGAACACCGCTAGGAGTTTTATCAACATAATAAGTGGAGCGTGTATCGCCAGCTTCATAAGCATTGAACAATTCACGTGTTGGAATGTTGTGACCTTTTCCTCCACTTACAACGGTTGAAGGACTAAACCTTACATGTGCAGATGAACCTTCGGTATTACCATTAAGTCCCTCTTCGAATTTTACAGCGAAAACAATTTCCTCATTGTATTCATTATCCAACGAGAAAATCTGAGCAACATCTGAAAGCAATCTATGGTTTCCACTATTGACTACATTCAGTAATTGTTCTCTAGCAGAAGAATAATTTCCAATTGTCAAGTAAACTTTACCCAGTAATGCTTGAGCGGCGGTTCTTGTTGCTCTTCCATCTGTTACATCATTTGAAATTAACCCAATTGCACTAACAAGGTCTTTTTCAATTTGGGAATATACCTCGGCTTTTGAAGTTCTTCCTTGGCCAAAATAGTTATTGGGGTTTGTTGTTTCTGAAGTTACCAAAGGGACATCACCATAAAGTCTAACAAGGTTAAAATATAGCAATGCACGAATGAATTGCATTTCTCCGGTATAATATTTCTTTTCAGAAGACGAAGTAAAATCTACTGAAACAATTCTTTCCAAAATTACGTTGGCCCCTTGTATTGCCTCATAAGAATCTCTCCAAACTTTTCCTATTAAGGCATTATCGGCACGCATGGTAAATTCATCTAATTCACCAAACATTGCATCATCGTTCGCCGGAACCTCTGAAAAAGTATTGTCAGATGGTTCTTCCCCGATGGCTGTTAAATATTCCTCGTAAAGACCTCTCTTTTGCAATGATGAATAAACGCCAATAATTCCCGCTCTAATATCCCCTTCAGTTTTGTAAAATCTGTCCGCAGATAATGAAGAAATAGGTGTTTGGTTCAATTCGGACTCACATGAGATGAGTAATATAAAAACTACTATATATAATATTTTAAATATATTTTTTTTCATTTTTTTAAAGTTTTAAGTTAATGCCTAGAACACATGATTTAGGTGTACCATAACCTCCCCATGTGCCAAAACCTGCGGTTAGGGGTTTTTTCGAACTTTGCTCAAGATTATACCCTAAAAAATCCGTGACTGTAAATGGATTGTTTGCAGTAATATAAAACCGTAAGTAACCAATAGTTAACCTTTCCAGTAACTCGGATGGCAGTTTATACCCTAGAGTCATTGACCTGATTCTGAAAAAATCACCTGATGTAAATGCTATATTTGATGCTCTGGTTTCACGGCGTGCGGATGAAAAGTTCCCTGTATTTGGCTGTGCAAAGAATCCATTTGGATTATTTTCAGGATGATATCTATTGTCAAAGTAGTATTTAGTTGGAATACCAAACCCCTCGCCACTTTCAAGTAGAAAAGCTAAGCTCCTATCGTAAATTGTTCTTCCTTCTACTCCATATGCGCTAATGTTGAAATCGAAGTTCTTATAGTTAAGGTTTAGCCCAAGTCCATAAGTGAAATCTGGTGCATAAGTTCCTTGGGCTGTTTTATCATTTTCATCAATGACATTGTTACTATTCACATCCGTCACAATGTAGTCTCCAGGCAGGGTTCCTGGAAGATGGGGTGAAGCATCTATCTCAGCTTGGGTTTTATAAACCCCTGTGACATTATAACCGGTAATCATAGCAATCGGCTCACCTACTTCAGTAACAAAGGCACTTTGTTTACCTGTGGCAATTCGATTTTGATCGCCCAAAGAAATCACTTCATTGGAATTGGAAGTCCAATTGCCATTAAAACCAATCTCAACTTGCCCTATTTTAAAATTTGACCCAGATAATTGGAATTCAAATCCAGTATTTTTAGTTTCTCCTAAATTTTGAAGTGAAGTACTAAATCCACTTTGTTCAGGAACAGGTACATTTAGCAATAAATCATTGGTTTTACTTGAATAGTATTCTATTGATAGATTAAGTTTGTTTAGCAACCCTAGATCTACACCTACATTATATGAGGTGTTGGTTTCCCAAGAAAGATCTGCATTAGGAGCTGTATCCTTTATTTTTCCTGGGCTAACTAGATTATTAAATACATAGTTGCTAGATTCAATTAAAGATTGCGAACTGTAAGATCCTATTTGATTATTGCCGGTTTTACCCCAAGAGGCCCTTATTTTAGCGAATGTTAACACCTCTTTTTTCTTTAAAAATTCTTCTTTGGACAAGATCCATCCAGCAGAAAAAGAAGGAAACACTGCCCATTTATTGTTTGCTCCAAAGCGTGATGATCCGTCTCTTCTTATCGCAGCAGAAAGTAGATATTTGTCCTTGTAGGCATATTGTGCCCTAGCTAGATATGATATCAATGTCCATTTATAGCGGTCCGATGAAACACCAAAAGTACTCGCCCCACCAATATTGGTGACATTGTCATCAGTAAAACCATTTCCTTTAATTGAACTAGATGAACCTTCTTCCTGTTGGTAGGTATATCCTCCAATAATATCAATAAAATGATTGATAAAACGTTTAGAATAGTTTGCCGTAAATTCTGTTAATATATTTGTGCTCGTTCTGTTTGCTTCATAAGCTTCTGCTTGTTTAGGGGCAGGTCTTCGATAAGTTCCTACAAATGACGGATTGAAATAATCGTATAGCCTTTTTCTAAAATCTCCGGCTACCATTGCTTTTATTGTAAGACCATCTATTGGCTGATAATTCAAATGGAAGTTTCCGAATGTCCTTGTATTCGTATATTCACTTTTTACATTTGTGGCCCAAGCAACAGGGTTTTCTTGCAAGGCTCCGTCCTCCGGTCTGTTTGCTTCATGTTGTTCACTTATATTTAAACTTCCGTCCGGATTATAGACTTCAAAAAATGGATATGCGGTTATCGTCATTGAAATCGGATCCTGACTCCAGTTCCCTATTTTTTTAAAAGCATTTTGTTTTGAATAACTTGGATTTATTGAAAAACCTACTCTAAACATATCATTGAACTTATGATTTGCTTTAATGATTCCACTAAATCTTTTAAAGTCGGTTTCAATTGCTATACCTTCTTGTTCAAAGTAGTTTCCCGAAACATAAAAATCCGATTTTTCGTTAGCGCCACTTAAGGCCAAGCTATGATTAGAAATTGCGCCCAAACGAAATATTTCATCCATCCAATCTGTATTTGTAAGTCCGGGAGTTCCATTTAGATATGGATCCAAGTAATTCAATCTCAATTCACGTAGGTTTGCTCCATTGGCAATTCTTGTAGCCCTTTCATCATTAATAGATCGATTTACAGGATCTCTTGATATATAGCCATAATCCCTCCCTTCTGTAAGAAATTGCGCTGATTCATAAGCATTGGCATATTGCATTTTATCAGCCCTCGATTGCCAACCAGTATAAGCATTATATTCAACTTTCAACTTACCGTACTTTCCTTTTTTGGTTGTAATAATTATTACACCATTAGCTCCTCTAGAACCATATATCGCTGCAGATGCAGCATCTTTAAGTATATCAATTTTAGCAATATCATTAGGATTAATGGAGCTCAAGGAGCTGCCTTCGGCCAAAGGAATTCCATCCACAACCAATAATGGATTAGTACCTGCCGTTAAAGTCCCCGTTCCGCGAATTACAACTTGAGAATCTTCACCTGGTGATCCATTAACTGTATTAATCTGCACACCAGCTAATTTTCCTACTAATTGCTGTTCAAAGCTTGCTACATTAATATTTTCTAAATCAGCATTACTAATAGATGAAATTGCCCCAGTAACTTTAGCCTTGGATTGTTTACCATATCCAATTACTACAACTTCATTTAAATTTGCTGTATCTTCCAGTAAAGCAATTGTAATATCTGTTTCATAATTAATAGCAACTTCCTGTGTTAAAAAACCTAGATAAGATATCACGAGTGTTGCATTATCATCAGCTACGTTTAACGAAAACTTACCATCAAAATCGCTTTGCGTACCATTGTTTGTTCCTCTTTCAATAATATTTGCTCCTGGAAGTGGTTGTCCATTGGAGTCTTGTACCATTCCTTTGATTTTATATTCTTGGGTGTTCTCAATTGAAGATTGTTCAATCTTCATCTTTTTAACGGATTCTCTTTTTTGTAGAAAGATTTCTGCGTTTACAATTTTAAACGATGTTTGGGTTTCATTAAAGAGCTCGTTCAAAACATTCTCTATTGAAGCTTTTTTTTCGTTTATGGAGATTTTGCGTTTTAAATCAACAGACTTTGTATTGTAAACAAATGTGTACTTAGACGTTAGTTCAATTTTATTGATTACCTCTTCTACTGTTGTATTTTTCAAAGCCAAGGTGACGGACTGTGGATAGCCAGTACTTGCTAATGAAGTAAAAAAAGAAGTAAATACGAATAGAACATTTAATTTCATTTTTAAATCGAATTTGACAAAAGACAGGTATCTATATTTTTTATCATAATGTTTTTTCATGTTTTTAAAGTGTTAAATGTGAATGATTAGGTTCTCTTGGTTAATTACTTAAAACTATGAGGGTGTGTGACAACACCTTTCTTTTTTTATTTTATACATAATTTTAAATAAATTTTTTCTGTAAAGTTTTTTAATTCATATAGCATTGTTTTTTAAAATTTTAATTAATATATATTGCATTATTTTTGATAGAATATTCAATTTTATAACTTCTTTTAAAAGCGCTTAGGATTTTATCTATGGGTGGATTGTCTTTGAAGGTTGCGCTAAAAATTTCATCAGTAAGTTTTTGATTGTTAATGATGATTTTTATATTGTAGTGACGTTCTAGTTTTTTTACTATTTTTTTAAAAGGCATATTTCTAAAAATCAAGTTACCTTTCATCCATGAGGTATAAATGGAAATATCGACAGCTTCAGTAGATATCTTCTCATGTTTTTTGTCAAATGATCCTTTAACACCTGGCTTTAGTATGGTACCCTCGGCTAAAGTCTTGTCGTCCGAATACAAACCTAATGAGCCTTCAATTAATACTACATCGGAATTATAATCTTCAGGATAAGCAGTCATATTAAATTCAGTACCTAATACTTCTACATTAAGTTTTTTTGTACTGACTATAAATGCATGGGAAATGTCTGAAGCAACATCAAAAAATGCTTCTCCTTTCAAAAATACCTGTCTTTTTTCTCCAAGAAGGAACTTGGTAGGGTATCTTAAAGATGTTCCCGAATTTAAATAAACCTTTGTGCCATCTGAAAGTTTTACCTCGAATCGTTTTCCAAAAGGTATTGTTAGAGTATTATACTCTATTGTTTCTACGTTCGAATCATTACTATAAATCAATTGATTTTCATTTTGAGTACTAATAATGCCTCCTTCAGCATCTAACACTTGAGTTGTACCATTTTTAGTAATGATTTCAATATTTCCGTTTTCCAACTCAAGAGTGATACTGTCAGAAGGTACATTCAATACAAAATTTTTGGAGAAGTACCCCTCTTTATTTAAATACCCCAATTCAATAAACAATAACAGCATTGCTGCATACTTTATTAATTTATAATACCTATATAGCTTAGAGGTCTTTTTTTCTTTTTCAATTAGACCAAGTAATTTTTTTTTTGAATTATCTGAATCATATAATTCCATACTTAAATTAATGATGTAATTAGTTTTTATATATTCTTTAAATTCCCTAAAATTTGTAGGGTGTTCAAGCCATAATCCCAATTCCTCTCTTTCAGACTTGGTGGCTTGTTTATTAAAATATTTCGCTACTATTTTTTTTATATTATCAGAAAACATGCTATAGTATCTACATTATTATAACACAGAATTTTTTTGTAACCCTAACTTTTTTAACAACTATTTTTGTAAATTTGTAATAATTCAGTGTTTTTTTTATTAAATATTTAATTTCAATGGATAAACTAGAGCTCATTTCTGGATTGAAACAAGGTAGCCCCAAGGCATATTCATATATGGTAGATACTTACTATAATATGCTTTGTGTATATGCTTTTGAACTTACGAAGAACCACGACCTAGCTAAGGATATTGTGCAAAATGTTTTTATCAGTATTTGGCGAATGCGAACGAAACTTAAAGATGACTTTACCGTAAAAAGTTATTTATATAAATCTGTTTACAATGAATTTTTGAATCAAAACCGAAACAAAAAAAATCTTGTTCAGCTGGATAAAAAATATTTAGAAGCTTTAAGTGAAATTGTAGAAGAGGAGAATGATAAATCAATAGATAGACTTATAAGATTCGTAAAACAAGAAATAGAAAAGCTTCCCCCTAAGTGTAAGCGTACTTTTTTGCTTAGTAAAAAAGAAGGGTTAAGCAATATTGAAATTGCAGAGTATTTGAATGTTTCTATAAAATCTGTTGAAGCTCATATTACTAAAGCCTTTTCTATTTTAAGAAAAATTATAGGGGATAAGGTAGATGGTATTTTGTTTTTATTGTTTTACAATGAGAAAATGTATCGTAAACTCAAACACCACCTAATTTAAGAACAATTGCTTGAAAATCTTTTTAACTAGCCTCATAAACCCTTACAAAAGTATCATCTAAATCACTTCGGGCAATATTTTAAAATGTGGTAAATGCCATTTTATTTTGTATTGTCGTGTATTTAAGTTGCCCGAAACGCTATAATTTAAATACCTATTGCATTTTAGCTACTCAAAAAATATTATGCTATTGACACAAACAAGTCTAAATATTTTAATTTTACAAAAAAAAAGATAATGAAATACTATGATCTTGTAATTGTTGGAGGAGGTCCCATAGGTATTGCTTGTGGTTTAGCAGCTAAAAAGAAAAATTTATCTTATGTTATTTTAGAAAAAGGACCTATCGTTAATTCATTGTTTCACTATCCTAAAAATATGCAATTTTTTTCATCCTCAGAAAAATTAGAAATTGATGCTATTCCTTTTATTAGTAAAGAGGCTAAACCGAGAAGAGATGAAGCTTTAGAATATTATAGAAGAATTGTAACTTCCCACCAACTGGAAATCAATTTATTTGAACATGTAGAAAAAATTGAGAAATATGAGGAAGCTTTCAAGATTTTTACTTCAAAAGCAACGTATAATTCCAATAATTTAGTACTCGCTACAGGGTTTTATGACATTCCTAATTTAATTGGAGTAAAAGGAGAGGACTTGCCGAAAGTTTCACATTATTATAACGATCCTCATTTTTATGCTTCACAAAAATTAGCCATTATCGGTGCTAGTAATTCTGCAATTGATGCTGCTTTAGAATGTTACAGAAAGGGAGCAGAGGTTACTTTATTTATTAGAGGTGATCAAGTTGGACAACGGGTGAAATATTGGGTACGTCCAGATATTATTAATAGAATTAAAGAAGGAAGTATACTTGCTTACTATAATACAACGGTAACAAAAATTACACAAAACAAATTGCTATTGGCTACACCAGAGGGTAAACAAGAAATTGATAACGATTATGTGTTGGCTTTAACAGGGTACAAACCAAACTTTCATTTTTTAAACTCTTTAGGTGTTGAGTTGTCTAATGATGAAAAGAAAATTCCAACGTATAATTTTGAAACTATGGAAACTAATATATCTGGTCTTTTTATAGCAGGTGTTATTTGTGGTGGCATGGAAACACACAAATGGTTTATAGAAAATTCGCGTATTCATGCTAAAAAAATTGTAGAAACAATTTCTGATAGGAATTAGTAATTAAGTAATTGGCACTTTATCAATGAAATTAAAAATTGCAACAATAAAAAAACCATGGCCAACTAAAAAAGCAATGGAGCAGATTTATAGAGAAAACTTATGGGGGGAAAGTACATCTAAATTTTATTCAGGAGAAGGTTCTCATACCCTAAAACAAGTTATGCCTTATGTACATAAAGTAAAAGCTTTTTTACAATCATTTGACAGTCTCTTTACTGTTTGTGATTTAGGATGTGGCGATTTTAATATCGGCAAACAATTATTTCCATATACAAGACAATATATTGCTGTAGATATTGTTAACGATTTAATTGAATATAACAAACAGCATTTTAAAGTACCACACGTGGATTTTCTATGTTTAGATATTGCCAAAGACAATCTACCCAAAGCTGATTGTGTGATTTTACGCCAAGTTTTACAACATCTCTCGAATAAAGAAATTAAGGCGATTTTAGAAAAGTTGTATGCTTACAAATATATCATCCTTACAGAACACCTTCCTGAAGGAACGTTTGAACCGAATAAAGATATTATTTCAGGACAAGGTATTCGGTTAAAAAAGAAAAGTGGTGTTGCTATTTTAAAAGAACCGTTTATCTTTAAAGCGAAGAAGCAAACAGAATTATTAGCAATTCCTAATGCAACCTTCGGTGGAGTAGTGGTTACATGGTTGTTGGAGTTGTAAACAAAATTCTTTTTTTAAACGTATAAACTCCATCTTGAAAAAACTATTATAAATGTTAAAGACTACACAAAACAATACCATAGCAATTGTTATTATAGCTGGGTTGTTTTTCATATTTGGTTTTGTTACTTGGATCAACGGGGCATTAATCCCCTTTATGAAAACCATAAACGAACTGACTGAAGCGCAATCTTATTTGGTTGCATCAGCATCTTATATTTCTTTTGTAGTAATGGCTTTACCCGCTGCTTATTTGTTAAATAGCATAGGTTACAAAAAAGGCATATCATTAGGACTCCTATTGATGGGAATCGGAGCATTGATTTTTATTCCGGCAGCATCGGCGAGAACGTTTTGGGTGTTTTTAATAGGTATTTTTATTCAAGGGGCAGGAATAACTATTTTACAAACTGCTGCTAATCCATACATTACTATTTTAGGACCTATTGAAAGCGGCGCAAAACGTATTGCTATTATGGGAATTTGCAATAAAATAGCTGGAGCTTTAGGGTCTGTCATTTTTGGTGCTTTATTACTTTCTGGAATTGACGAAACTAAAGAAAAATTAAAAGCAGCTTCTTTAGATGAAAAAGAGTTGTTATTAAATTCCATGGCAGATAGCGTAGTTATGCCATATATTGTTATGGCATTAGTGTTGTTTCTGTTGGCTGTTTTGATTAGAAAAGCACCTTTACCAAAGGTAGAAGCTAATGAAGAAGGTCTAGAAGTAAAAAATCAAACTGCAAAAACTAATATTTTTCAATTTCCAAATTTATGGTTCGGAGTATTCTCTTTATTCGTATATGTAGGTGCAGAAGTAATAGCTGGAGATACTATTATTGCCTACGGAATATCTTTAGGTTTTACTGGTGCAGAGGCCAAATTTTTTACTCTGTATACCTT
>Ga0209653_1002279_pt1 | contig 14145 bp, 12 predicted proteins | sample SaaInl6LU_22_DNA_FD_184644 | JGI IMG/M metagenome (GOLD analysis project Ga0209653, IMG submission 184644) | Marine microbial communities from expanding oxygen minimum zones in the Saanich Inlet - ESP_116LU_22_DNA (SPAdes) (version 2) | ecosystem: Environmental > Aquatic > Marine > Intertidal... | reverse complement strand
ATTAGAACAAGTAGCCGAAACAAGTACAGGGCAATATCCGTTTGCAACAATACTTCACTGTGTAGACTCTAGAGTCTCAGCAGAATTAGTTTTCGACCAAGGAATTGGTGATATATTTAGCATTCGTATCGCAGGAAACTTTGTAAATGAAGATATTCTGGGAAGCATGGAATTCACTTGTAAATTAGCAGGTACTAAAGTAATTGTCGTTTTAGGACATACAGCTTGCGGAGCTGTAAAAGGAGCATGTGATGATGCTAGATTGGGTAATCTAACTACACTTTTAAGTAAACTAAAACCAGCTGTAGAAGCGGTTTCAGAACCTTCTGATGCAAATTTACGTAATTCTAAAAACATTGACTTTGTAAATAATGTCGCTGAGAAAAATGTTTATATGACCATCAATAATATTAGAATGAAAAGTCCTGTTCTTCAAGAAATGGAAGAATACGGAGACATTAAAATTGTTGGTGCTATGTACGATATCAAAGATGGATCTGTAACTTTTTACGAATAAAATTTAATGAAGAAACTTTTACTAATTATCTCATTTATGGCTATTCCTTTTGTTGGGAAAAGTCAAGATAGCTATTTAGGAAATTGGTTAATTTATATCGGAAGTAAACAGTTAAATACTAAATGGAATCTTCATCACGAAATTCAATATAGAAATTACAACGCCGGTGGAGATTTAGAACAACTATTATTAAGAACAGGTTTAGGCTATAAAATTGGTGAAAAAAGTAATCTATTACTCGGTTATGGATACATCAATTCTGAAAATTATATCGGAATTGCCGATGACAAGATAACTATTGAAGAACATCGAATTTTTCAACAATTTATAACTAAAAACAACATTGGAAGTCTAAGTTTACAACATCGGTATCGTTTTGAACAACGTTTTGTTGAAGGTGATTTTAAAACCCGTTTTCGATATTTCTTAGGAATAAACCTTCCTTTTAAGGATTCTAAATATTATGCTTCTGCCTACAATGAGATTTTCTTAAACGGTGAATCTAATGTCTTTGATAGAAACCGAATTTATGGTGGATTAGGCTACAAAATAAAAAAAGGAGTTAAGATAGAGCTGGGCTATATGAGTCAGGTTTTTGAATCCTCAAGTAGAGATCAAATTAACATCATCACTTTTGTAAATTTCTAATTCTACAAAAAATAAAAAATTAATAAAAACCAATACATCTCGTATTGGTTTTTATTTGGTCTAAATTTGTTATTTTAGAAGCAACATCAACCATTCATTTTTATGAAAAAATTATTTTCTAACTTTAAGGGCGACCTTTTTGGAGGTATTACTGCTGGTATTGTAGCCTTACCCTTAGCGTTAGCTTTTGGCGTCTCTTCTGGTTTAGGACCCGATGCTGGTTTATACGGAGCTATTTTTATTAGTTTTTTCGCCGCTCTTTTTGGAGGAACAAGTACCCAAATTTCTGGACCAACAGCTCCTATGACTGCCTTAAGTATGGTTGTTATTGCAGGAATTATTGCTGCAAATGATGGTAATGTAGACAAAGCGCTTCCGGCAATTTTAACTGTTTTTTTATTAGCAGGAATTATTCAAATCGGATTAGGATTAATAGGTTTGGGTAAGTATATAAGATACATTCCATACCCTGTGGTTTCTGGTTTTATGACTGCCATTGGATTAATGATTATTCTTACACAAGTTGCGCCTTCTCTTGGATATAACGCAAAACAAGATACTGAGTTTGTAGAAACTTTTAAAGCAGAAGCCGAAGAATTAATTTTAGAAAACATCCTAAAAGAAGAAGCAGGTGAGGGTATTTTAGTTTTAGAAGATTTTAGAGAAACTGTTTATAGAGCCGAAAAAATAACCCCTGAAGATATTTTAAGAGAATCTCAAACACTAGCGGCAAACAAAGCTTCGGGTGTTTTAGGAGCTGTACGAGTCTTTTCAAGAATGATTCAAAATATAAACCTGTTGGAGTTAGCTTTATCGGTAGGTACCATACTCATTATTTTTGGTTTTAAACGGATCACTACTAAAATTCCAAGTACGCTGGCTGCCTTAGTTGTCATGTCTGGAATCTCTGTTGCATTTGATTTAAAATACAAGCCTATTGAAGAAATTCCGTTCGGTTTTCCAATGCCTAATTTAGAGATCTTTTCTTCCTTTAGTTTTAGCTCGGTTTCTCCTTATATTTTTACAGCATTAACATTGGCTTTATTAGGAGCGATAGATTCTTTACTAACAAGTGTCGTTGCAGATAATATGACCAAAACAAAACACAAGCCCAATAAAGAATTAATCGGGCAAGGAATCGGAAATAGTATCGCCTCCATTTTTGGAGGAATTCCAGGTGCAGGGGCAACTATTAGAACTGTTGTAAACATTAATGCAGGAGGAAAAACAAAACTTTCTGGAATGATTGCTGGTGTCATGCTATTAATTGTAATGCTTGGTTTAGGGCCTGTTGCTTCTAGAATTCCAGCGGCTGTTTTAGCAGGAATTTTGGTTACTGTAGGAATTGGCGTAATGGATTATAAAGGTTTAAAAGCTATTCCTTCGCTACCAAAAGACATCAGATTGGGCCCTTTAAAATTAAGTTCAGAAGTGCTAATTATGTTAACCGTAATGAGTTTAGCTACTTTTTGGGATTTAATTTATGCTGTAGGTATTGGATTGATTATTGCTTCTTTAATGTTTATGAAAAAAATTGGTGATTTAACAGCACTACAATCAGATGTGAAATCATTAGAAGAGGAGCCTTGGGCAGATGAAATTGGAATGACAAAAAAGCTACGAGAAGAAGTTTTTATCAAACATATCAAAGGGCCATTATTCTTTGGATCTACAAGTGATTTTCAAATTTTGATGAAACAAATTCCTTCCTCAGCAACTACCATAATCATTAGAATGGATAAAATGCAATACATAGATCAATCTGGTTTGTATGCGCTAGAAGATGTCTTAGTTGATTTAAAAAAGGACGATAAAAATGTATTTTTTGTAGACCTTCAAAAACAGCCAAGATATATGATGGAGCGTATTGATATCATCCCTGATTTAATTTCTAAAGACTGTATGTTTGATGATTTTAAAACTTGTTTACAATGGATAAAAGATCATAAAGACTCGTAACTTATTCTTTTATTTTTGTCATTTCCCCGTCCCAAGTTCTCCCAAGAATTGAAGAAGTATAATACCCTTTATTCTTCTTTACTTTTGTAATAATGGTATGTAACCTAGCTCCTTTTTCAAAGGGGAAATTTAGAGAGGCTGCTTCTTGTATAATTAGGTAATATTCGCAGTCTGAAACCCACTCTATTGTAGATTTGATGTAATCTTTTTTATCTTGAAGGTATTCTAATATATTGATTCTCTTTAAATTCTACTAGCACCTTTTTTCTGGCAACTTTATACGTAAAAGAATTGTTTTTTAAAATGCCACAATCTTGACCAACTACAGCAAAAGAAAACATTAAAAATATAAGAATATAAAGATGAGAGAATTTCATAAATTAACCTTTCTCACTATTTAATTCCTTTTCCTTTGAATCAATTTCTCTAATAATTGAGGGAAATATTGTCGGAACAATCTCCTTTACCGGAGCATATAAAATAGAAGTGTCTAAAGTGTCTTTTCCTACAAAAGGAATGGTACTATTGATTCTAGCAAAAAAAACAAAAATGACACTTAAAATTACCACACTTTTTAACAGTGCAAAAACACCTCCTAGTATTTTATTAATCAATCCCAGTGCTGCAAAATCTGCCATTTTAGTAAGGACTTTTCCTAAGGAAGAAACCGCTATTACAATGGCAATAAAAGTAACTGCAAATGCTGTTAAAGCAATGTAGTTTTCGTCCCAATCTACATATTCTTCCAGAATATTTCCTGCAAAATAAGAAAAGTGAATTGCTCCATAAACCCCTCCAATTAAAGCAATTAAAGAAGCAACCTCTACAAAAAAACCTTTCATAAAGCCTCTTGTAAAAGCAAAAATTAAAATCACGGCGATTACTATGTCGAAGATGTTCATAATCCTAGTACTTTTTTCAAATATAAGTAACTCATTCATATTCTTCGATACTTTCTTGTTTGTATATTTACAATAATGTATGCACTAGTAGATTGTAATAATTTTTACGCTTCTTGTGAGCGGGTTTTTAACCCAAGCTTACAAAACAAGCCTGTGGCTATTTTAAGCAATAATGATGGTTGCGTTATTGCAAGAAGCGATGAGGCTAAAAACCTCAATTTACCCATGGGAGCTCCTATTTTTAAATGGGAAAGTTTTTGCAAACACCACAAAATTAATGTGCTCTCTTCTAACTATCCTTTGTATGGCGATATGAGTGCTAGAGTCATGAAAATTCTAGAGCATTTTACGCCAGATGTTGAAATATACAGCATTGATGAAGCTTTTTTAGAATTTAAAGGATTTGATGAATATGATTTTAATGAATACGGAAAAATCATTCGAAAACGGATTTTAAAATGGACCGGAATTCCAACTTGCGTAGGAGTTGCTCCTACGAAAGCTTTGTGTAAAGTGGCCAATAAAATTGCAAGAAAATTTCCTAAAGAAACCGGAGGTGTTTATGTAATTGATACTGATGAAAAACGCATCAAAGCACTCAAATGGACTGCCATTAAAAACGTTTGGGGAATTGGTCGTCGATTACAAAAACGACTAGAAGCAAAAGGGTGTAAAACTGCCTTTGATTTTACGCAATTAACGGATGATTGGGTGCGAAATAATTTTTCTATTACAGAATGGAAACTAAAAAAAGATTTAGAAGGCATTCCAACAATAGCATTAGAAATCAAAGAAGCAAAACGTTCTATTGCGACGACTAGAAGTTTTGAATATACCTATTCAGATATTGAAAATATTAAAGAACGTATTTCAACTTTTGCAGCAAGTTGCGCAGAAAAATTAAGAGATCAAAACTCTAGTTGCCATATGATTATTGTAATGCTCAGTAGTGATCGTCATAAAAAAGATGCGGAACAACACAGCGCTTCAAAAACTGTTATTTTCCCATATCCAACAGATTCTACGCTATCCATTACAAAAGCGGCTGTAGAAGCTGTAAAAACAATTTTTAAAACTGAAATAAAATACAAACGAGCTGGAGTTATTGTTACCGGTTTGGTTCCTACAGATAATCATCAACTAAATTTATTTTTACATGAAAATCCAAAACACAGACCTTTAATGTCTGCTATAGATCGTTTAAATAAAAAATATAAAACAGATACCATTAAATTAGCCAATCAAGATTTACAACGTACTTGGAAAATGAAACAAGAACGATTATCACCAAAATATACCACAAAAATTAACGATATTATTACCGTAAAATAAATGAGTAAAGCACTTCAATTTTTCACCCCAAAAGCATCAAATAGCAATGGTGCCATTTTTATTGACACCGGAATTTCTGCTGGTTTTCCTTCACCTGCAGATGATTTTAGAGAAACTAGAATTTCTCTAGATGAAGAATTAATTACCAATAAAGAAGCTACTTTTTTTGCAAAAGTAAACGGACAATCAATGATTGGTGCCGGTTTAGATGACAACGATTTATTAGTGATTGACAGAAGTTTAGAGCCAGAAAACAATAAGATTGCGGTTTGCTTTTTAGATGGTGAATTTACTGTAAAGCGATTAAAAGTACGCGATAATGAAGTCTGGTTACAACCAGAAAATCCTAATTATCCAATTATTAAAATTACAGAAGAAAATGATTTTGTGATTTGGGGAATTGTTACTAGCGTAATTAAAAAAGTTTAGATTAAATAATGCAAGTATGAAAAAGCGACTCTTATTTCTTTTTTCAATTTTTATTTTAGGAACCGTTTCCTCACAAAATTCTAAAATATTTCGGGATACTATTCCTTTTAGAAATGATTTAGGGTTAATTATTATTCCAATAACATTCAATGGAGTCGTAAAGCAATTTGCTTTTGATACAGGAGCCCAATATACTGTAGCCTACTCTTGGGCGAAAGAAACCCTAAAATCGACCCGTAAAACAATAACCATTAATTCTTCTAGCGATTTAAAAAGTAAAATGCGCTTTTATAAAAGCGGTACTATTTCGTTGGGAAGCAGAAAAATTAGAGGTCACCGTATTCTCAACGCTCCAAAAAACAGCATTTTTTCTTGTTATGAGGTAGACGGAATTTTAGGTGTAGACATCATTAAAGAATTCAACTGGACGATTGATTACAAGAATAAAATTTTAATTATGTATCCTGTAAATCACTTCCCAAAAAAGGTAGAGACTATGCATCCATTAGATTTTGAGTTTCGAAATAACAGACCTGCTGTTTTCTTAAAAGTTAAAAGTAATCGATTACTTTTTTTATTGGACACTGGAGCTGGAGGGTCTTCTAATGTGTCGAAACGAAATTATAATTTAACCAATCTTGATGAACTCCCTCAGGCAACCTTTTACAGTGGAAGTTTCGATGTGAATGGAATCTTAACAGCTTCGAAGCCAACGGTTTTTCAGTTTCAAAATGTCACTTCAAAAAGTGTCAATTTATCTCCATTGATGTACTACAACAATCAGAAATCTTCTAAAATAGGAAATCGTTTATGGAAAGAAAAAACACTGTTTTTAAGTTTAAAAAATGATCAATTGTATGTTTCTTCCTCTAAGATTAATCAATCTTATAGCAGCTTTTCTTGCTCAGTAATGTATTCTAATGGTAAAATGCGAATTATGCGTATCGAAGTAGAAAGTGACGTTTGGAATATGGGAGTTCGCCAAGGAGATGAAGTTATAAGCTACAAAGGTAAAAAATTTACAGATTTTTGCTCTTTAGACCAATTCCAACGAAAAACAGTTCGTACCAAGAAATCTTTTGAACTGCAGTTAGCTAATGGTCAAACAATAACTGTTTCAAAGAGTTCCAAGCTTCATTAATCTATAAAGTAAAAACCCCTTTTTCTCGTAAAAACGTATTAAAATGATCTTAAAAAATAAGTAGTTTTTTACGTAGTTTTGGGAGAATTAAAAAACAACATCATGCGCATTCAATTCAAACACTTGTTAGTTATTTCATTATTCTTTTTTTTAGCTTCTTGCTCAGAAAAAAACTCAATAGAAGAATCTGCTGTCGCTTATGAGATTTCATTTGCTAACGCAGTACATCACGAAGTAGAAATTCAAGTAATATTCTCTGATGTAAAGCCTGGTAAATTTGCCTTTAGAATGAGTAGAACTTCTCCAGGAAGATATGCTTTACATGAATTTGCAAAGAATGTATATAATGTAAAAGTAACCAATAGTCTTGGTGAAAAATTAGTAATTACAAGACCTGATCCTTATCAGTGGGTTGTTGATGGACACGATGGAACCGTATATGTTTCATATACCTTGTTTGCAAATAGAGGTGATGGAACTTATTCTCAAGTTGATGAAACTCATGCGCATTTAAACATTCCTGCCACTTTTATGTATGCTCCTTCCCATACAGAAAAGCCTATTGACATTACTTTCAATACAAGAAAAGATTTAAATTGGAAAATTGCAACTCAATTAAAAAAAGAAACTGAAAACAAGTATTCGGCACCCAACTTACAATACTTTATGGACAGCCCTACAGAATTAAGTAATCATCAGATTCGTTCATTTGAAGTAGGTTCTCAAAAAATAAACTTTGCACTTCATCACAATGGAACAGATGCAGAATTAGATGATTATTTTGAAGATGTAAAAGCAATTGTTTTACAAGAAAAAGCTGTTTTTGGCGAATTGCCAACGTTTGATTTTGGTGAATATACCTTCTTAGGATGTTACATCGCAAATGCAAGCGGTGACGGAATGGAGCATAGAAATTCTACCATTTTAACCTCTACGAATAGTTTGGCTGAAGGCGGTGCTATAGGGACTGTTTCTCATGAGTTTTTCCATGCTTGGAATGTAGAACGAATTCGTCCACAATCTTTAGAGCCTTTTAATTTTGAACAAGCTAATATGAGTGGTGAATTATGGTTTGCAGAAGGGTTTACTAGTTACTATACAGATTTAATACTATGTAGAGCAGAAGTAAAAACTGTCGAAGAATATGTAGATGGTTTGAATAAAGCCTTCAATTATGTTTGGAACTCTCCGGGCAGAAAATTCTTCAACCCGATAGAAATGAGTTACCAGGCTCCTTTTGTAGATGCAGCAACATCTGTAGATCCTGTCAATCGAGATAATACGTTCATCTCCTATTATTCTTATGGAAGTGTGTTAGGTTTAGCACTAGATCTTTTATTACGAAATAACTATCAACAATTGAACTTAGATGATTATATGAAGTTAGTTTGGAGGAAATATGGGAAGAATGAAATTCCTTATACCGTTGCCAATTTGCACGAATCATTAAACGAATATGCTGGAAAAGAATTCGGAGATAATTTCTTTAACAACTATATCTATGATAGTAAAATGCCAAAATATTTCGATTTATTGGCTGATGTAGGTCTCAATTTAAGTCGAGTTAATAAAACATCTTTTTTTGGAGCAAAAGTTACTGATGGAGTTATAGATGGCGAACCTACTATGAATAGCCCTGCTTATAAAGCAGGTTTAGATTCAGGTGATAAAATTATAGCTGTTAATGGAAAAAAACTTAATGAAAAAATCACATTTGATTCTCTTCAAGAAAAATTGACGCGAACTGATCAAATTATTTTAGTGATCAATCGTTTTGGAAATGAAAAAATCGTAAAAGTTAGCTTGGGAAAAGACCCTAAATATACTATCAAAACTTATGAAAGTAAGGGTACTGAGCTAACAGAATACATGATAAAAACAAGAAATTCTTGGCTAAATAAGAAGTAGGCAATTAATTTAAGTTCCTTTTTTCAATAAAAAAACGTTTCATCAATTGACTGCATTCATTTTGTAAAATTCCTTTCAACACTTTCGTTTTAGGGTGCAAGGTTGTGTTTAAATTTTTAAAACCTCTTTGTGGTTCTGATGCTCCGTATACAATTTTACTTATTTGGGTCCAGTAACTAGCACCTGCACACATTTGACAAGGTTCTAAGGTAACAAAGAGTGTACATTCTTTTAAATACTTTCCGCCAAGAAAATCTGCTGCTGCTGTAAACGCTTGCATTTCTGCATGTGCTGTTACATCATTTAAGGTTTCTGTTAAATTATGCGCTCTTGCAATAATCCTATCTTTCATAACAATTACAGCACCCACAGGAACTTCTCCTTTAGAGAAAGCAATTTCAGCTTCTTCCAAAGCTTTTTTCATAAAGTAGGTGTCGTCAAAAGGTTGAATCATTTCAAAAAATATTTATTCAATATTACAAATATCTTTTGAGTTGTAAAATCGTATTTTTGTTCAATAATGAAATCCTTACTAAATAACATAGAATATCCATCAGATCTTAGAAAATTAGCTACAGATCAGTTGCCAAAATTGGCAAAGGAGTTACGCGAATTTATTATTGATGTTGTCGCTACCAAACAAGGTCATTTAGGCGCTAGTTTGGGGGTTGTAGAGCTTACTATTGCTTTACATTATTTATTTGATACCCCAAATGATTTGTTAGTCTGGGATGTGGGTCATCAAGCATACGGACATAAAATTTTAACAGGTAGAAAGTATATTTTTCATACCAACAGACAGCTTAATGGTATCTCAGGATTTCCTAAAATTGATGAAAGCAAATACGATGCTTTTGGCGTTGGGCATTCTTCTACCTCCATCTCGGCTACCCTTGGAATGGCTATCGCTTCTTCTTTAAAAGGAGAAAAAGAAAAACATCATATTGCTGTTATTGGAGATGCTTCTATTGCTAGCGGAATGGCTTTTGAAGCCCTAAATCATGCTGGAGTTAGCGATACCAATCTACTCATAATTCTAAATGATAATGCCATCGGAATTGATCCTTCGGTTGGAGCTTTAAAGGAATATTTAACCAAAGTCAAAACAGATAAATCACTCGCAAAGAACAATATCATTCGTGCGTTAAATTTTGATTATTCTGGTCCAATTGATGGACACGATTTGAATGGTTTATTGAAAGAATTAAATCGATTAAAAAATAAAAAAGGTCCAAAGTTTTTACATGTAATTACCACTAAAGGAAAAGGATTATTAAAGGCTGAGCAAGATCAAGTAAAATATCATGCGCCGGGTAAATTTGACGCTAAAACAGGAGAATTAGCTCCTAAAAGCAATGAAATACTTCCTCCTAAATATCAAGATGTTTTTGGCGAAACGATTGTAGAATTAGCTAGAAATAATCATAAGATTATTGGTATTACTCCAGCTATGATTACTGGAAGTTCGTTAAAAATGATGATGGAAGAATTTCCTGAAAGAACTTTTGATGTTGGTATTGCAGAACAACATGCGGTAACTTTAGCTGCTGGAATGGCGACACAAGGAATGATTCCTTTTTGTAATATCTATTCTACCTTTATGCAAAGAGCTTACGATCAAGTAATACATGATGTTGCTTTACAAAACCTTGCTGTTGTTTTTTGTTTAGATAGAGCAGGGTTGGTTGGTGAAGACGGCGCTACTCATCACGGGGTTTTTGATATTGCCTATATGAGAGCAATTCCAAATATGATTGTTTGTGCCCCAAGAAATGAAATTGAATTACGTAATCTTTTATATACTGCTCAATTAGGATTACAACATCCTATTGTTATTCGTTACCCTAGAGGAAGAGGTGTTTTAGTAGATTGGAAAAAACCTTTTGAAACTATTAAAATAGGAACGGGAGTTTGTTTGCAAGAAGGTGAAAATATCGCTGTTTTATCTTTAGGAACCATTTCTGAAAATGTTACGGAAGCGATTAAAGAGCTTCCTGAAATTGCACATTTTGATCTGCGGTTTGTAAAACCTTTAGATGAGAAATTATTACACAAAATCTTTGCTAAATTTAAAAAGATTGTGACTATTGAAGATGGAGTTCAAAAAGGTGGTTTTGGTACTGCTATTCTAGAATTTGCTGCCAGTCATAATTATAAAAACACTATCAAAATTATTGGAATCAATGATAATTTTATAGAACATGGAACTATTGATGAGCTTCAAGAAATGAATGGGACTGATTCTGACTCTATTAAAAACCTACTATCAAAATTAAATTAAAAAGGCGCTCTTATAGAGCGCCTTTTTAATTTACATAAGTATTTATTTTACATGGGAAAATGTTGCGTTTGTTTTTTATTCAACTTTATCTTAAAAAACTTCCGTTTTCCGTTTTCAGTATAAAATACAACTGCATTATCTCCTTCTAAATCAAATGGAACTTTTTCAACTTCACTCTCTTCAAAAACAAGAGAGTTGTCAGAGGCATTTGGTATTTGGTTCTCATTTGTTTTGATAAAACCTTGGTATTTATGATTACCCTGAGGTTTTAATTCACAATATTTTTGTTTAAAATAGAGCCCTTCTATAATAAAATCTCTATTGGTAATCTTTTCCTCTAAAAGCAAGAAAATATTTAAACCAGAACCGCCACCTTTTATTCCTGCAACCCATTCTTGATAATATGAATTTTTAAAAGTTAAAGGTGCTTTTTTCTCTAATTTAAATTGATTGCTACAGCCTATTGAAAACAGTAATAAAAACAATCCTAAAAAGTATCTTTGATTTATCAAACTCTAATTTTAGTTTTTTATAAATTTAGAAGTTTCTCTTTTACCGTCAATATTTAAATCAATTAGATAAACTCCTCTTTTTAGTGTTTCAACATTTATTTTCCTATTAGATACTGTTCCTTTTTGTATCGTTTTTCCTGTTATGTCTGAAATTCTATAACTAATTTCATTTCCTGAATCAACAGAATTACCTTGTAGATTTAGCTCAAATTTAGCTGGGTTTGGATATAAATTAACTCTGTTTACTCGTGAAAAAGAATTTGTTGAAAGCGTACCTTCAACCGTAGTTTCATACATTCCATTACCATGAGTTCCAATTAATAATTTATTATCTGCCGGTCTATAAACCAAGCCGCTAACTACAGCAAAACCGATGTCATTTGGTCCTTCTATATCCCAATCATTATTTATTGGGTCTGCAGAGCTGTATAATCCTCTTCCTGTTCCAACAAAGAAAATAGTTTCAGAACCAACCTCTACAATTGCAGTAGAACGAATGGAATGCGCATCTAAATTTCTTTCTACTACTGTCCATGTTGGATTAGCATTTGTAGCGTTTGTTGTTAGAAAAATATTGGTAATTCCATAATTAGCATAAACAGCCATTACAATATCTGGGTTCGTTGGATGAATAGCTAGGCCACTAACCACTGTTCCATTTTCAGTTGACGCTCCGCTTGGTGTAATATCAATTGCATCAGAAGCATCTGTAGAATTTTGTGGGTCATCTAATCTAAAAATTCCTCCTCTTTCTCCTCCAATTAACAAGTAACTAGACGCTGCATTATAAGTCCCTCTTGTGGTTGCGATAGATCTTATGTTTTGACTAACTGGTAAGGCTCCTAAATTTTCCCAGGAGGTAGTTGTTACATTTTCAGCATCATTAGTTTTATATAATGTAGTTCTCCCTGCATAATACAGATTGTCATTATTATCTGGATCTAAATAAAAATAAGTAACAAATTGACTTGTTGATCCAGAAGGTCTTAGGCTTCTACCTGGTGAGGGATAATTGGTAAACATGTTACCGTTTTGGGTTCCTGCATACAGTTGAAGATCTGCATCAGAATTCCTTCTTGCTACAGCTACAGCTACACCGTCTCCTCCGGCAAAACTTGACATTGTAGTGTTGTCTGGTGCTCCAAAATCAGTTCCTCCAAACTTTGTTCCATTATCTTGAGCTCCTCCTATTACAAAATTACCACCTGTCAATGGATCCATAGCTACATGATAAAACTGATAGGTTTGATAATTGTTGTTTAAATTAACCCAAGCTACATTTGTTGCATTAATATCTATTGTTTTATGCACACCTCCGTCAGTTCCAGAAAAAAGTACATCTGTATTATTTGGATCAAAAACTAAAGCATGAATATCTGGATGGTGATCAACACCTCCATTATTATAAAGTCCATAACTACTATTGCTTACATATCCTCCAATTCTAGTAAAAGTTGCATCATTTTCTAAGTCTTCTATCTTATACACATTTGTTCCTCCAATAATTACAAAGTTTTCATTATCTGGTTTAACTGTTACAACTAAGTCATAACCTCCTTGAACCGCAAAAGGATCATTTCCAGATAGATTTCCTCCTGGTTCATCAGGTAATCTAGTTGAAAAACCTGTCCAAGTATCTATTGATAAGGTATATCTGAATAAATCCGCTTCAATATTCCCTGTATCACCATTTACATAAAGTGCGTAAATAATATCATCATTAGAAGGTGCCGTTCCAAGGACTATCCTACCTGTTGCTTCCCATCTTGCTGGTATTCCATTCTGTGCTATTCTTATCCATGAACCATTTCCATTAGGAGAAGTCCAAACACCATTTTGAGATAATCCTCCATGAAAAGCAGCATAAACTCTTCCAGAATTATTAATAACTACATCTGTTAAATGAGAACTGTTAACCCCTGTAGATTGATCTAATTCTATTGTTAAATTAGCACCATCATACCTATAAATTCTGGCCAAGGCTCCAATAATTAAATCTCCGTTTACAGGACTAACAGCTAACGAACTTATAAGGTCAAGACGAGAATCAAAAGATTCTAGAGTAGAACTTGTTTCGGGAATTTGAGCCCATGTAAGTCCACTATCTATTGACTTCCATACTCCTTGTCCTAAAAAATTAAACCCTCCCAAAGAGGCGCTATTTCCTAAGCCTTCTCCTGTGGCATAGTACCATATATTTTGAAATCCTGCTCTAGGATCTTGTGCTATAGCTGTTACATTATGAATTTAAGGATTTTGAGTTACTTATATTATACTCCCTTGTATTTTCTTATGGATTCTAATCGCATAACTATCAGACATTCTCGACACATAGGAGCATATAGACATGATTCTTTTATAGGTAGAACTTGTCTCAATCATAAATTCATTGGGAAGTAAGTTGAGTAATAGCTTGTCATAATTAGTTGGCTTACCGGTTTGATTATTATTAAGCGCGGTTACAAAAATATCTAATAAATCGGCTATAATTTTATATCCTGCTACTTCTTTCTCTA